>JAANMW010000883.1_pt1 | contig 34826 bp, 29 predicted proteins | sample 7279671 | NCBI WGS metagenome assembly JAANMW01 (sample SAMN14094541, study PRJNA606508) | bioreactor metagenome | isolation source: A lab-scale SPAN reactor treating ammonium-rich wastewater day 247 | place: Ireland: Galway | collected 2017-09-19 | reverse complement strand
AGGCACCCGCCGGCGAGGGGCCGCCCATGCCGCCCTCTCCGAAGCCGCTGAACACGCCGCTGGAAGCGGCAGGCACGGCATCACCCATGCCCTGAGCGAAAGCTTCAGCCGGCGTTCCCCAGGACGCCAATGCCCCCAAAAGCGTTCCGAGCACCCATCGCTTGGCCATGTTTCCATTCCCCTGTCGGCAGGCTTTTGTGCCGTGTGAACCAAACCCCCCTGGGCAGACAGCTTGCCTTGCCGGTAGGCGCAAGCTTCGAGTCTGCGTCCTGGTTGTACATCGGCCCATATATCCCCGTAACTTGAACTCTTCCCTAAAAGCGATACGTTTACCCCAACTGTTAAAGTGCATACAAGGATGAAACTCCGGCCTGATTAGCTTTCCCGGCTTGCCCAATTTCATTTTCCCCATGAGCAAAGGCGCTCCAGGATGGAAAACCAAATCATTGAAGAGTCCGAATCGCCGTCCGAACCGCAATCCTGGCCCGTGCTCAATGCCGTTGAAAGGCGCGTGTTGGGTGTCCTGATCGAAAAGGCCAAGACAACCCCCGATGCCTATCCCTTAACGCTCAACAGCCTGATCACAGGCTCGAATCAAAAGAGCAACCGCGACCCGGTCATGTTCCTGGATGACGCTGCCATCGAAGCGGTCATGCCAAACCTGAAGGGCCAGGGATACGTGCAGCAAATCATGGGCAGCGGGAGGGTCGACAAATACCGGCACAATCTGTACGAAGCCTGGCGTGTGAATAAGGTTGAACTGGCGATTCTGGGTGAATTGCTGCTTCGTGGGGCCCAATCATTGGGCGATCTCCGGGGCCGGGCCAGCCGCATGGAACCGATCCCGGATTTGGACCAACTGCGAACTCACCTCAAAGGCCTCGTCAGCCGGGGCTTGGTCGTTTATCTCACCCCCGAGGAACGGCGCGGGGCGATGGTCACCCATGGGTTTGGATCACCGAAGGAAATCGAGGAAAGCGTTGCCGCTGTGGCCCATTTAACCTCGGATGCCGCTCCTGCACCTCTCGGCCATCGGGAGAGTGGCCCGCGGGGCATGACTGCCCTTCCTCCGGACCTTATGCAGCGGATTGAAAGTCTGGAGCAACGTCTGGCCGAGGCAGAAAAGAAACTCGATCAGTTGTCGGCCACGGTTTTGGGTGGTTAGAAAAGAGTGGCCGGAAGGTGGAGCCCCTTTTGACCGGCGGAAGATGGGCAAGCCAGCGAGGGTTCGACTCGCTATCCTGCCCCGAGGCCGTATAATGGGATAGACCTCCTTTTCGTTCCACCCGCCGAGATGGTATCCATTTGCCGCGGGGGGGCGAGGGGAGCGAGGATGTCCCCGATGTTGAGGAAACTCCATGGCGTCGCGTGATCTCAAGTCCAATCCTTCCAATTCTGGCCAGAATCGACGCGCGCCCACCCCCATGCTTCCAGGGAGCTGGATCCTGGCCGTCGTCATGATCGGCCTGGTGCTTCTGGTCCTGATGCCGTTTGTCAATCCGTCCTCGATCCAGCTCACCTACAGTCAGTTCCTGGAACAGGTTCAGCTCAAAAACCTGACGAAGGTGAAGATTTCGAATCAGATCAAGGGAGACATCATCGACCTGGATAAGCTGCCGCCCGATCTGAGCAAGAAGAAGATCAAGCATTTCACGACGCAAAAACCGCCACAAGGTTCGGGCATCGAAGACCGCGATCTGGTGCCGTTGCTGACATCGTCCAAGATCGATTTCGAATTCGAGCAGGAAGCCTGGCCGTGGCTGGGGCCGCTGATCTATGCCCTGCTGCCGGTGGTGCTGCTCGTCCTCTTAATTCTGTTTCTGTTGCCGCGCTTCCGCGATCCCTTGAGCGGCGGGTTCCTGAACTCCTACGTGAAAAGCCCCGCCAAGAAGTATGAAAGCTCCAAGATGCGGGTGACCTTCAACGACGTCGCCGGCATGGAAAACGCCAAGCTGGAGCTGCAAGAGGTGGTGGACTTCCTGCGCACCCCCGAGAAATACCAGCGGCTGGGCGGGCAGATTCCCAAGGGCGTGCTGCTCTTCGGGCCGCCTGGAACGGGCAAGACGCTGCTGGCCCGAGCCGTGGCCGGGGAGGCGGCTGTCCCCTTCTTCAGCATCGGCGGCTCCGAATTCATGCAAATGTTCGTCGGCGTCGGGGCCACCCGCGTCCGCGATCTGTTCAAGACGGCCAGGGAAAATGCCCCCTGCATCATCTTCATCGACGAGATCGACGCCGTGGGCCGGCGCCGTGGCGCCAGCATGAGCGGCGGACACGACGGCGAGCGCGAGCAAACCCTTAATCAAATCCTCAGCGAGATGGACGGATTTCTCCCCACCGATAATCTGATTGTCATCGCCGCCACCAATCGGCCCGACGTCCTCGATCCCGCGCTGCTTCGGCCCGGACGCTTCGATCGGCACATCGGCGTGGATCGTCCCACCTGGCAGGGTCGGCTCGCCATCCTCAAGGTCCACACCCGCGACAAACCCCTGGCCAACGACGTCAAGCTGGACAACATCGCCCGCAGCGTCATTGGCATGACCGGCGCGGACCTGCGCAACCTGGCGAATGAAGCCGCCCTGATCGCGGCCCGGGAAAATCAAACCAAGATCAGCCGCCGCCATTTCGAGGCCGCCGCGGATCGCGTCATGATCGGCACCAAGCGCGAGGAACTGCTTACCGCCGACGACAAACGGCGCACGGCCTACCACGAAGCCGGCCATGCCCTTGTCACCTGGTATCAGCCGGCCGCCGACAAGCCGCTCAAGGTTTCCATCATTCCCCGCGGCCAGACCCTCGGCGTCAATCTGATGGTTCCCGAAGAAGACCGCGTCCATCATGGCAAGGATCAATTCATGGCCTACTTGGTCATGGCCATGGGCGGTCGGGCGGCCGATCGGCTCGTTTATGGCAACTACTACTCCGGCGTCGAGGACGACCTGAAAAAGGCTACCCGCGTGGCTCGCATGATGATCACCCGCTGGGGCATGAGCGATCAGTTGGGGCCGGTCTCCTTCCAATCCAGCAGCGACGGCGACAATCCCTACGAGCTGCCCATGCGCGAGTACAGCGACGCCACTGCCAAGGCCATCGACGAGGAAGTGCAATCCCTGCTCACCCGCGCGGACCAAACGGCTTGCCGCATTCTCGAGGAACATCGCCATCAATTGGACATGATCGTCGAGGCGCTGCTGCAGCGCGAAGAGTTGCACAAGGACGAGATTGAACTTTTGCTCAAGGAAGGCCGCCTGCCTCCGATCGAGGAATCGACGGAAGAGGCCGCCGCGGAAACGCCAGCAGGCGAGTCGGCGACCGAGCCCGCGCCAGCCGCATCCCAGGAAGCCATCGCCTCGGCTTCCTGATCGGACAGGTTTCCAGCCATCACCTCCCGCTGCCTTCACTCAGGCTATCCAGACTCATAAGCTGGACGGTGCTTGTTACAGTGCATAGCGCGGAATCTTCAGCATTTCACCCCCCTTGAGCGCGGATTGATGGGCCACGATGCCGGCCACGGTCATGTTCAAGGACTGCGCGATATCGACCAGGGGTTTGCGGTTCAGCAGAATCGCCTCGACAAATTCGCTCATGAGATAGCCATGGGACCCGCCATGACCCCCGGCCGCGACGCCGGGCGGCAGCGGCGGCTTCTTCGTATTGACGGCGACCCGGGCGGCTTTCTGGCCCCAGACGCGGCCCATTTCACCCGCCGCTTCCGGCATGTCCCAACAGACGGCCATCCGGGCCATGCCCCCCTCGCTGGTTCGGAACAACGCGATCTCCGAGCCAAACGGGTTTTTGTACGGGTTGTTCGCGGGCTGAAGATGTTCGACATGGCTCGGCATACCCATGCAGGAGACTTCCGTGAAATGGCCGCCCGTGACGCCGATGTAATAGGCGTTGGAATGCGTGGGATACCACTGCGGCGGCAGGCCGACGCGCCAACCCTTGTAGGAGGGAAACGGCGTCGGGAAGTAATGATAATACTCCCCCTCGGAATAGATCAGTTGACCCATAGCACCGGCGCGATAACGCTGCCGCCAGGCATGCAGGTCGTCGTGGAAGTAGGAGGTCTCGAACATCATGTATTGCAGGCCGCTTTTCTTGACGGCGGCAAACAAGGCGTCCGCTTCCTCCAACGAGCCGAACACGGCCGGCACGGCACAGGCGACGTGCTTGTCGTGTCGCAGCGCCTCCACGGTGAGTTGATAGTGGCTGGGTGCGTCCGTGGCGATGAAAACGGCTTCAATCCGTTTGTCCTTAAGCATCTCTTCGCATGAGGGATAAGTTTGAGAACAGCGGCATGCCTTGGCCAGGGCGGCACATCGGTCGGGCAACAGGTCGGTCACGGCGGCGACTTCAACGTTGGGGTGATTCTGAAACCCAAACGCCGCCCCGAACTGGCAAGCCCCATGGCCGGCGATGCCGACGCGAATCTTGCGATCGGAGATCGGCTTCCAATCCTTGGACGCGCTAGGGTCGGTCGGTTTTTCTTCAAAGCCCTGGATCGGTTTTTTCTGATCATCGGCGCAGCCAAAGGCGGCGGCGCCCAGCGTCGCGGCCGCGCCGCCAAACTCAAGAAACGACCGCCGAGAAAACCGTCCGCCTGGTGTGTTGATCATGGTAGGCATCTCCCGATAAACATCGTCGAATGGGTTGCATGTTGTACTGTAGCGGCATGAGCGGGGTGAATGCAAACATCGATTGCCCGTGACGATCAAAGAGAGCGGCTTTGCGATGCCGGTCGCCCTATTCTCCCCCTTTTTCGCCACGGCGACCGATGCGGCCGCGGGCCTTTTTTCTTAGAACAACCAAGCCCCTTCCGGGCTTTCGCTCAACGACCGCTTCATGGTCCCTGGGGAGAAACGCGGCATGGCCAAGACCGAGCAACCGCTGGTGGGCGTGATCATGGGGTCTAAGTCGGACTGGGAGACGATGCAGCACGCCGCCCAGATATTGGAACAGTTGGGTGTGCCCCACGAGGTGCGGGTCGTCTCAGCCCACCGCACGCCGGATGTGCTCTTCGAATACGCCCAAACGGCGGCCAGTCGCGGCCTGGAAGTGATCATTGCCGGGGCGGGGGGCGCTGCCCATTTGCCGGGCATGACCGCGAGCAAAACCCCGCTGCCCGTCCTGGGCGTGCCGGTGCAGTCCAAGGCGTTGCAAGGGTTGGACTCGCTGCTGGCTATTGTGCAAATGCCTGCGGGCATCCCCGTGGGCACGCTCGCCATCGGCCAGGCCGGGGCCGTCAATGCCGCGCTGCTGGCCGCAGCGATCCTGGGCAACCGCCATCCCGCCATCCGTCAAGCGCTCGAAGCCTATCGCCAACAGCAAACCGCCGCCGTCCTGGCGCAGCCTGACCCGCGCAGTTAGGTCGTCCATGAACACCCCGCCAGCGCGTCGCGTTTTCGGCCCGCACAAGGGTTTATTGGAAGAGCATGCTCTGATTGATCAGTCCGCCGCGGCGCCCGTTTTTCGGCGCGGCCAGGATGGGGATGATCTCGAAATTCACGCCGAGATTGTTGCGCAAGGCATCGTATGTGACGCCGATGCTCAACTGCAGGTCCGTCCCGACGCGGGTGAGGATGATGCTGTTGCCCAGGTTTTGATTGTTGCCGAAGTCGTAGCTGGTCGCCCAGGTGACCTGATACTTGGAGCTGAAAGCGTAACTGGTGCTGGCGACGACGGCGTCAACTCCCAGGGGATCGATGTGGCGGAAGCCGAGGTAGAAGTTGAGCCGTTCCGTGCGGTCGATGAACCAGCCGACGTTGAAATACTTGCCGCCGCCCCCGAAAGGTTCGGCGAAGCCATGGCTGACGAGGGTGGTGCGGTCGCCGAGGTGCCAGGTGAAATCGTAGCCTAAAAGCCCGAAGGGATGGCCGTAATTATCCCGGTCGTTGTCCGGGAAATAGGTGGCTTCCATGTTGAAGGTGATCCAATCGACGATGTGCTCCTGACCAGGGAAGCCGCGCTTGGTCTGCCAGCGCTGGCGGACGCCGAACCTGAGAAACTGCATGTCGTCAATCAGCTCCGTGTTCCAGTCCAAGCCGCGCCGCAGAGCGAACAGTTGCGGGTCATAGAGCGGATTCGTGGCGAGGTTGATCCCGCCGAGTTGCTGTGCGGTATAGAACGGTCCCGGAAAGCCCAGGCGATAGAGCCGCAGATCGCGGCGGGCCTGGTCGGTGGCGTCGTCGTCGAGACGGTCCAACCCGGGCAGTTTGCGAAAATCCTGGTTGGAAACGATGTAGCGATAATCGGCTTCGAACGTCACCTTGTGAGCCAAGCCGTTGACGTTGAGAAGCTGGCTGTAGGCGTCGAGATCGATCTTGGTCAGAGGCAAACTAGCCCGCGCACCACCGCCGCCCGCGACCCGGCCCAGGGCGTCGTCGACCAGGGAATCCGTGTAATAGGCCATATCGAGCCGGCCATACGGCGACACGCGCATCGGGCCAAGGTTGAAGGGCAGTTCCAATTCCTGCCACAGGTCGAAGCGGCCCAGAGACAAGTCGTCGTGATTGGGCGTGTCGATCGAGGGCGGCAGGGGCCGATAGCGGTCGAACTCATTGGGCACCGGTCCCAGATAGGCGAACGGCACGTCCCGCGTGCGATGGAAGCTCAGATAGCCGGCGCTGGCTCGGGCGTTGTAGTTGAAAAGTTGGAGCAAATCCTGTCCGATGAGGTAGCCCTTGCCTTCGGGGAGTTTCTGCGTCTCATTGACCCAACTGCGCAGATTGGGCTGCGCCTCGGCGGTGAAGCCGAAGTTACTATGGAGGAATTGCAGCCGGAGATAAGTTTCCTGGTTCAATTCCTCGTCAAACTCCCGCTTGTAATATTGCTCGAGGAAGTTGCGGTCGCTCAGGTACGCCCCCTGGGCCATCAGGCTCCAATTTTCGTTCAACTCTTGCCGATGCCGGGCGATGATGCGGCCGCGCAGCTCGCGGGGCGGTTCGAAGGTTCGCGGACCGCCCAGGATGTCGGTGCCCTGATCGTAAATGATGTAGCCGAGGACAGAGGAGTCGTATCGGCCGCCGATGCCGAACAGGCCGACGCCGGTGGTCAGAAATTCGGTGCCCAATGCGGGCCCGCGCTTGCTGAGGTAATCGGTCTCCAGGCGCCAGCGGGTGTTGGGCTGATCGTGCATGCCGAGCAGTGAGAACATGTCCCAACCCACGAGCAGGCCAAAGCCAAAGACGCGATCCGTGCGGACGCGGATGTCGCGGAGCGGTCCAAGCGGCTCGCGCAGGTCGCCCTCGGCATACGGAATGTAGCCGATGGGAAACTCCCTGAGCCGGGGAACCACTTCGGTGGCCGTGGCAAAAAGTTCGGTGACCATTTCGGGTTGGCCGGTTTCGGGATTGGCCATGGTGATGCCGAAGAGGCCGCGCCGCTCCACCTGCCGGGTCTCCAGGCTGATTTCACGGGCAAACACCTTGAAATCCGGATCGGACGGCAAACGGCTGGCGAAGAGCACGGCGTCCGAGGCCTCGAAGCGATTGAGGCTGACCTGCCGAATCTCCGACGATTGGAGATAGACGGGCAGGGGCAGCCCAGGCCGGCGGACGATGACCTCGCTGTCCCGCATCGTGGCCACGTTGCGACCCACGTCGTAGTAAGCGTTGTCGGCGATCATGAGGATGCTCGTTCCCGCCTGATCGCCCTTGAGGGTGGCCTGACGGATTTCCACGTGGCCTTCGAGATAGATTTCGGCCTGATCGCGGCTGATGCCGCCGCGCAGCTCGGCCAGCCCCCGGCTCAGGTCGAGGTCCTTGAGCCAAATGATGGCCCGGTCGGTGCTGATGTCGATCAACTGGCCCGCGGCGTCGTCGGTGACATAGATGGCCACGCCATCGGTCACGATGACGGCTTGCTCGTTCGGCCCGGTGGGCACGATCTTGGCGGCGGGACTGCGCGTGCCCCGGGGGGCGATCTGAATCCGCTTGCCCTGCAACTGGCCGAAACCCAAGGAAGGTCCCGGCTCCTGCCCCGTTCCCTCGGGACCTGGCCCGCCTTGGCCATCGGGTCGTTGCATCAGTTTGGCGGGGGAACGATTGGTCGAGAGCAGCGGCGTCGGACCCTGCTTGGGCAGATCGGACTCTTGCTGTTTGGGCGTCTCGGGGAGCGGCTGATTGACCGACCCATTGTGCAAGAAAAGCTGCTGCTCCGCCACGGCCCGGCGATAAAACGGATCGTCCGCCGCGGCCTGGCCCAAGCTTTGCTGTGTGTTTTTGAGGCGTAATTCGCCCGTGGTGCGCCAGACGAGAAAAATCTTCGCGTAACGTTTGCGTTCGGTGCCTTCCTCGAACGTAACTTCCCCTTCGCCGTAAATCTGCGCGGGGACGACCTGTCCGGGCTTAGGCTCCTGCTTGGAGATCCAAATCAGGGCCTCGTTCATCCGCAGCCGATTCAGCCCCTGTTCGATGACGACTTTGCCGCGAACGAGCAGGACGTGATGTTCCTCATCGCTCCAGCCCCAGGATTGATCGCCCTGGATGGTAATGGGCTTGGCCAAATCCTCGGGCCGATCCGGCCGGGGGGATGCGGCAGAGGTCGTGGTTTCGGGGCCAGGCGGCTCCAAGGCGGGCAGAGAGGGCGGCTCCGCGGCCGACTGGGCGCGGAGCGATCCTGACGGAATCAGGATTCCGAAACCCACTAGCCAAGGCATCAGCCAATAGATCAACGGCCCACGCGGCACGATCTTCCCCCAAACCACGGTCCACCCGGTCGTCCTTGCCGTTCCAGGGGCAACCCCGGACGCAGGGACGGAAGCGGGCGGATGATACTGGGGGGCGCGGCAGTGTCAAGGGCAGGTCAACGGTTCGACGTGCTTGAATGAGCAAATGGAAAAAGAAAACGCCCTGGCGCTGAGGTGCCAGGGCGTGCTGCGTTTTACTTAGATTGTAAAGAAGGTTCAGCGATTGGGGTCAAACCCGCCGCCGCCGCCGGGACCCCCTTGAGTCCGGGTCACGTTTTCAAACCCCGCGGGCGGATTGGGCGTGGGGTAGCGCTGCAGATCGTAAAACAGCAACGCGCAGGCGGCAATCATGGCCATTAGCGAAACGCCCAACAGCACCGTATAGGCGTCGTTTTGCGGCTTGGGCTTGAGATCGGCGAGACTGGCTCGTGGCATGTCCAACACTCCTCGGGCGGAAAACTCCTGGCCTGTTCTGGAATCGAGTTAGCGGGATTGGATAATCCGATTGGCGACAATGTCGTTCGGTTGCACCAGTTTGTGGAACTTGGGATCGATGATCTGCCCGACGGCTTCATGCGGCGATACTTCCCGAATGGTCAGCCGGCCCAGGTACATGGGCGTCGGCTTGAGTCGAAAGACTTCGAGCGTGTGGCCGCGGAGCAAGCCCGCGTCGCTGCCGATGGAGATCGACACCAGTCCGCCTTGGCCCACGGCCTTGACGATGCCTTCCACGTCGTTCGGCACGGGCACCACGTCGCCCAGCGGGGCCGTCTTCGACGTCACGCGCTTGGTCGGATCGTTGAGCATAACTTGCAGCGATTCGACCTGTTCGGTCAGATCCTTGATCTGCAATTCCATGGACTGATTGCGAGCTGCCAGGCTCGATGCCGCCACTTCGAACTGCGTCTTGAGGTTCATGGCGTTCGTCTTGTCAGTGGTCAACTGCGCCAATTCGGAGTTTTTCTGCTTGATGGTTTCATAAACGCGGGTCACTTCCTGGCGGCGCTTGTCCAGTTCTTCCAGCGCGGCGCGGAGATCGATCTGGCTTTTCTCGAAGGCGCGCTTGGCGGCGTCGGCTTCGGTGCGGGCCCGCTGCACTTCGTTGTTCTTTTGGTCCACTTCCTTGCTGACGTTGTCCTTCATGCTCTTGATTTCATTGGACAGCGTGGCGATTTGCCCGCGCAAAGCGGCCAGTTCCTCGTCGCGTGCTTTGAGGTCGGCTTGCATCGCCGGGACGGTCCGCGAACGCAGGTCCATGGCCACGGTGTACCAGCTCTTGCCGGTTTGGCGGTCCTTGTTCAAGGTGTTGATCGTGAAGGCGAAGCCCAAGAACACCAAACTGAACAGGAACAGGAAGACCGTAAGAATTTTCCCAATAATGGTCATGAACACCCCTCCCGAAGCCGCCCGCGTGATTCGCTGGGCCCCCAACTTGATCTATCTTCCCCGCGACACGCACGGCGCCGCTTGATCATCCATGGATGGATCAAACCCTGATGATGGCTTCCCCTTGATCGGGTCGGCATATGCCAAGCTTGACTACCCTTGTCAAGGCGATCTTGGCGGGTTTGATCTGGTTCCTCGACCTGATGGGCTGCTCGCGATGCTTTCCATCAGGCATCCTAGTTTAACTTGGGTCGCTGGCGATGTCCATCCTCGACCTCGCGATCTGCGACCTTAGCCGGTTTTCAGCGGCTTTGGGCAGGATCGGTTGTCCAGAACGGCCCAAGGATCCGCCCTTGCCTCGATTCTCCCGCTAGGCCTTTAGACCCATGCCGCCCAATGTCTTGTTCGCTCCGCTCCACACTGGATGCAATCACCCGCGGCTACTGATTCCCGAGGGCTTCCGCGCGCGTCTTGAGGATGTCGTTGCGTTTCATGAGCACCATCAGGCGAAGCACTTCGTTCACGAGCACGGGTTGCAGGCTTTCGAAGCGCCGTTCGGATTCCTGCTTGGCGGCCATGGCGGCGGCCACCTGGTCCCGCATCGCCCGCGCGCCGGGATTCTTGTCCGGGTCGGGCGTGATGATTTCACGGAGCCGTTTCTGTTCGGCGAAGGCATCGCGCGTCTGCTCGCGCATGGCGTTCAAGTCGCGAATCAGCACGGTCAGGGCCACCTGCTGCCGATTCCAATTGTCGTAGATTTCCTTGGTCTCATTTTCGAGGCGCGTGATGTCTTCCTTGGTCTGCTTGACCGTTTTGGGCTTGTTGCTGGCAAACGGGTCCTCGGCGTCGTAGGGGACAGCGCGGTCGCCCAAGCGAATCTGGGCCAAGAGGGAATTCAGGGCCTGCTTCTCCAAGTCGCGCTGCAGGTAAAGGTCCGTGATTTCCTTGCCGAGTTGGTTGCGCACTTCGCCATATTGCGTCTGGTCGGCGTACGCCCACATGGCCACGCCCACGGCCAGAGTGCTGAAGATGACCATGGTGAACACGAACACTTTGCCGATAGTGGTGAGCATCTCGAATCCCTTTCAACCAGAACGGAGCACGGCCCCTTCGCTTCCGGAGCCAATCAGCGCCGGCTGGCCCGGACCGAATCGGCCGAGCGCATCTCCACGGTGCGGAGCATCTGTTCCAGGCGTTCATTGTCGTCGAGCAGTTTTTCGATGCGGCCTTGAACTTCTTCAAGCTGGCGGCGCGCGTCGTTTTCCCGGCCGATGGCGACGTCGCGGGCGTGCAGGGCTTCCTCGATCTCCGCGAGCAGCTGCGTGATCTCGCGGCGGCGTTCGGTGTTCTCAAACAGGGTGCGATCGCGGAGGAGGACTTCCGCTTCGAGCCGCTCCTGGAGGCGCTTGGATTCCTCGGTGATGACCGCGATGTCGGCCAGGTATTGCTCCTTGACGCGCACCAGGGCCGCCTTGCGCTCCATCAACTCGCGCTCTTCGGAGGCCAGTTTCGGGTGGTTCATCAGGATCGCCTCGCGGAGCAGCCGAGTGAAGCCGCCGGGGCCGAGGTCCTTGGCCAACTGGTCCAGGCCTTCGCGGTCCAGCAGGAGCTTGCCGGGGTCGTCATTCTTGGGGGCCTCGGGATTGTAGCGCAGACGGCTCAGTCCCATGCGGACCTGGCCTTCGCTGCGGGGGCGGTGGGGGACCTGGTCGCCGCGGCCGCGCCGGGCCGATTCATCGCGCTGCTTGTTTTGTTCGAGGCGTTCGACCTTGGCGCGGTCGGCGGGGGGTAGCCGTTCCATCAATTGTTCGGTGATTTGCACGCGCTCCACCAGCGCCGCCAGATCGGCGTCGCTCAGGCTTTGAATCCATTCCGCCGTGGTCTTGCCGCCGTCGCGCAGCTTCTCGCCGGCTTCGACGAATTGATTCCAAACTTGTCGCTGGTAGTAAGCTCGCCCCGAGGCGTACACGAGGACGATGGCGGCTACAATGTTCAAGAGGGCGAGAATTCGTGTCGTCCACGTCATTGGCAATGTCTCCAAGCCGATCGATCCGGGCCTGGCTTCCTGTGTCAAACCCAGAGTACACGCGCAGTATAGGCCGAGCGCGGGCGAATCAATCCTAGTTTACCCAGACTTTCCGGACACGGAAGTGAAAATAGACGGCATCATCGGGAAAAACGCGGTAAACGGAACCGTTTGTAGGGGCAGAGACGGTAAAGTCGGAAAATCCGAACAGCCGATGACGCAACATCCGTTCCATCTAGTTTTCGACATTCCGGTTACAGTTCTTCCCAATCGCTGCCGCAAGCCAAAAATTTAAAGCCAATGGAAGTCCAATGAAGAGATCACAAATAGTTATCTAGCCTCTAGTTATATCTTTCAACGATATTAAGAGCATTTGATTAGAAAGAATATATGAGTTTATTCTCTCATGAAATCTCATGAGGCTGTCATGGGTTTTCATTCATGATGACAATGGATGCCCGTGCTTCATCTTCCTTGAGGTGCAGCATTCCGGATTTCAGTGATGAAGGATGGCCTTCCACTGCCGCTCCACCTAGCGAGGATTTCACCCGTGTCGCACCGCAAATTGACTTTTACCGTTGAGCTGAATATTCCGCCGGAAGCGGCTTTCTCCTTGCTGCACACGCCAAGCTCGATTCGACAATGGTGGGGGGCGATGCGGGCAGTCGTCTGGCCGGAGCCTGGCGGCATTTGGGTTACCACCTGGGGAGACGATGAAAATTCCCCCAATTTCATCTCAACGGCCCGCATCCTGGTGTTTGAGCCGCCCCGCATCCTGACTTTGGGTGATTTCCGCTATCATTCCAAAGTCACGCCAATGAATTTTTCCATGAGCGATTTTAAAACCCATTTCGAAGTGAAGCCGACAACGAATGGAGCGGAATTGAAGATCGAGCAGACCGGCTTTCCGCGCGATCCCGAGGCCGATGAATTTTACCATCGATGCGATATCGGTTGGAAGAACACGCTCACTTCCATCAAAATCCACGCCGAAAAGCATGCCGCGACCGTGAACGCCAGCGCGGCGCCCTGATCGCAAGGCAATGCTCGCGCATTACAACGGAGCGGGCAGGTCGCGGTGCGTGAAACGCCAGAAGGCCCAGCCATAGGTGCACGCCGCCACCAACAGCAAGGTCGGTATCTTGGGCACCAGGTAAATCACTTCCGAGGAGCCGTATCCGAGATGGACGACCGACTTCCATCTTTGATACAGGATGATGCCCTGTGGTTGATAGTAATGGAACAAGGAGAGGAACCGCCAGGGTTTCAGGACCTCCACCAATTGGCCGAGAAACGTGAGCAGGAACATCAAGAGAATGATGCTGATAGCCAGGCTCATGACCTGCCAGCGGGTTCGGCTCATGACGGCAATGGCCGTCGTCATGCCGATCAAGGCCCAGAGCAAGGCCATCACGTTGAAGACCGCTCCCCAATAGGCTGCCACGTCGATAGTTTCGAGTTCCATCCAGGTGACGCCCACCCAGGTCCCGGCGATCATGGTCAGCGCCATGAGCGGAACGGTGATCAAATCAACCACCAGGTGCGTGCCGACAATCTGCCAGCGGGCGATGGGCTGTGCCAGGAGCAATTCCATGGTGCCGCGCTCCATTTCGGCGGCCAAGGCCGAGCCGCGGCCAATGCACCAGATGCAGAAAATGACCACGACGCCGGGATCGACGAAGCCGAAGGTCTGCATGTGTTCAGGTTTGTTGAATTGGATGCCCTCGGCGGTGATGAGCGTTTCCAGGAATTTACCCTTGCCGCCGAAGATGATTTTCATCAAGGCGTCGTAGGGAATCCGTTTCATCAGTTCAGGCAGCACTTCCACTGTGATCCGATAGGTGATCATGGCGCGGATGATCTGGATCGTCCCCAGGAGCAAGCAGACGCCGAGAAAGGGCCAGCGTATATCGCGGATGATCTTCCGGAACAGCGTCGGGTTCATGAGGTTCCTTGCCAGTTGGAAGAGGGTTGCGTCCAAGCGTCCGAAGAAGCTGCAGCGGGCGGGGCGGCGTCCATCGTCCAGGGTTCGCGAATCCAGCCACCGCCGAGCACGCGGGAGCCAAGATAAAAGACCGCGGCCTGTCCCGGAGCCACGCCGCGTTGATACTCCCGGAAGCACACCAAGGTTTCATGGCGGTCCAGGTGCAGGGGTTGCGGGAGCGTGGCCGCCGCTGGAGCGGTCAGCACCGTGGCCGCCACGGCGGCGTCGCGGTAGCTGATCTTGGCCATGACCGGCAGCGGTTCGCTGGGCGGGTCGATCAACCAATGACAGCGCTCGGCGCGAAGGCCGGAGTGCCGTCCCTGTTCCTCGGTACCGACTACCAGAGTGGCCGATTCGGGCAGGATCGCCAGCACGTAGCGGCGCTGCCCCGCGGCCACTCCCAATCCCTTGCGTTGACCCACCGTGAAGCCGGCAATGCCCTCGTGTTCCCCCAGCACATGACCTTCCGAGTCCACGATGGGTCCGGGGCGATCCCAGCCGGGCCGGCGCTGCCTCACGAACGCGGCATGATCTCCCTCCGGAACGAAACAGATATCCACGCTATCGGGCTTGTTATAAACGGGAAGATTGGCTTGCCGGGCAAGGTCGCGGATGTGCGGCTTGGTGTAAGAGCCGATGGGCAGCAGCAGCTTATCCAGCAAGGGGCGGCGAACGCCGAAGAGGACATAGCTTTGATCTTTGGTCTGATCGACGGCCTGATGTAATTCCAGACCCGACGGGCCGGGCAGAATCCGGGCATAATGGCCGGTGGCCACGTAGTCCGCGCCAAGCTCCTGGCCATACTGCCAAAGCCGGCCGAATTTCAACCAGTTGTTGCACATGACGCAGGGGTTGGGTGTGCGGCCATGGACATACTCGTCGGCGAAATAATCCATGACGCGGTCGAAGTCGGCGGCAAAGTCCAGGGCGTAGAAGGGGATGTGCAGCCGATCCGCGACCCGCCGCGCATCGGCGGCATCCAGGGAAGAGCAGCAGCCCTTTTTTCCCTTGGCCGGAGCCGCTTCGGCATGGACGCCGGTGCGCATGAACAGGCCGATCACTTCATGGCCTGCCTGCTGCAATAGCCAGGCCGCCACGGAGCTGTCCACCCCCCCCGACATGGCCAGGATGACTCGCGCCATAAAACTCTTACCGTTCAATCTGATTCGCCGATCACGGGCACAATGACCCGTAGGACAGTTCATTCTATACCGGCTATCCTATCACTGACTCGGAGAGAAGGACTTGTTTCAGCGCGAATGGGACTTTACGCTGAAGGGGCAGCCTCGATGGGACAGGGACCAATGGCTTCTTATTTGGACAACATGCAGCATGCAGCGATGGGCGTTTCTTGGCGTGATCTTGGTCGTGGCGGGATGCGATAAAGCCGCTTCTTCAGGGGGAGCGGATCGGTCCAACGTCAACTCGCCAGGCCAAGCGGGCATGGGTCAAGGCCATGAACTGGACTTGCGGACGCGCAGCATGTTTCAACTGCGGCAAATCGGAGAAGCTTACCAAAAAGCCCTGAAGGCGGGGGAAGGGTTCTTCAATGCCCTCGTGGGAGGGTGTCCACCTGCCGGGCCAGACGATCTTCTGCCCTATCTTCCCAAGGGCCGAGCCACGCTCACCTCTCCCCGGGATGGTCAGCCCTTTGTGCTGCTCTGGCGCGTGCGGCCCGAGCAGCAGCTTCACGGCTTGCAGGAAACACTGCTCGGATGGGAAGCGACGGCGGATCGGGATGGGGGACGATGCGTGCTCTATTGTTCGGGGTTCCCGGCATATGTAAAAGCGGATCAATTTGCAGCGCTGCAGCGCGCCCAACCGGAAGGGGATCAACCATGAGCCAAATTCCTGAAGAATCGAAGTCGTCCATGAATGCGGAGCCCTTGCCGAAGTATCGCGGATGGTCAGGAGCGGTCCTTTATGGGGTTTTTCTAGCCAGTATTATCCTTGGCTTGGCCGCGATCGCGGGGGGCTTGGTTTGGCTTCAGAGACGCGACTGGGATGCGGTGTGGCCCTTGGCGGGTCGTTTAGGGTTATTGGCCGGGGTGTGTGGCCTGACGGCTGCACTATGTCGGGGGATTGCCGGCGCGGCCACGAACTCATTCACGTCGATGCGGTTTGAGCGGGGCGACTTCGGCAGCATCACTTGCTTGATCGGATTGGTCCTTGCGGGATACGCATCGGAGCGGCTTCAGTTACAACCCAAGGGAGCTGACGGCGACCATGCCGTTGGACAAATCGTGGAACTCTCCGGGCCAACCTTGGATGGCGGTCAATGGAACCTGGCGCAGCATCGGGGCAAGGTGGTCCTGATCGATTTCTGGGCGACCTGGTGTGGCCCCTGTGTGGCGGAGTTGCCCCTGGTGGAAGCCATCTACGAAAAATACCATGGCCAAGGCTTCGAGGTCGTCGGCGTGAGTCTGGACTTTCAAAAAGCCGCCCTGGAGCGATTCCTCAAGGACAAGAAGCATCCCTGGCCGCAGATTTTTTTCGATGATCCGGAGAAAGTCGGCTTCGATCATCCCCTGGCCCGACAATGGAACCTCCAAGGCATTCCCTTCCTGCTCCTGGTGGATCGAGAAGGGCGGCTGCTGGCAAAAAACCTCCGCGGCGACCAGATCACCCGGAGCGTGACCGAGGCGATGGGAGGAACCCTCGAAGCATCGGATCATTTACTGAGCTTCGTCAATCAGCTGATTCGCTGGTTAATGCAAGGCATCATCGAGTCGCCCGCATGGCTGTTGTTTGTCTGCGCGGTCGGCGGGGGGTTGCTCGGCATGATGCTGGAAGTGGCCCTGCGGCGGCTGTTTTCTCGTTCGCCAGCCGCGGCGGCTTCGGTATAAGAGCAACGGGACCTCATCATCAACCCCAGCGGGGTGCATGCATGAAACAATCTATCAGGTTTAGTCAGACCCTTGGGGTGGCGCTCTGCCTCGCTGGACTCGCGATAGGTTGCGAACGGAAAGTGGCCATGCCCACCGGGACCGTTGCCACTCAGCCGGAGGGCGCGGGCACCGTCAAGAACCGGGTCGACCGGGACAAAGCGCAGTTTCAGTTGCGGCAGCTCTACACGGCTTACATGGCGTCCCAGGCCATGGGCGACGGGCCGCGAACGGAAGACGATCTCAAAGCCAACCTCGAAGGCGGGGATCGCTTGCTGCGCTCCCCTCGGGACGGCGAAAAATTCGTCATATGTTACAACGTCAAACTCAGTTCGCTCCCCCAAGGGGCAACCGAAACGCTGCTCATGTGGGAAAGCTCGGCCAACAGCGAGGGGAAACGCTGCGGCTTGATGGCCGATGGTCGGCCCGTCTATCTGACCGAGGACGAATTTCGCCGCCTCCCCAAGGCCGATGATAAATGACCCGGCCGCCCACTAGCCGGAACGGCGTTTCTCTGCGATAACATCCCAGGGCGATCGTTGTGCGCGGCGGAGTCTGCGCGGCTCGCCCAGGATGCTAACCCCGCGACCCAGCCTTCGGACTGGATGATGCACTGGCAGAGAAGTGGTATCCCATGCCCACCGTTTATGTCAACGATCAGCCCGTGACCTTGGGTGAGCAAGAGCGGTTGAACATTATCCAAGCCGCTGCCAAGGTCAACGTCGAGATTCCCCATTATTGCTGGCATCCCGCGCTGACCGTCGTCGCCAGTTGCCGCATGTGCCTGGTCGAGGTCGGTGAGAAGAAGCCGGACGGCACGGTCGTAATGCAGCCCCGCGTCGTGCCCGGCTGCCAAACCCCGGCCAAGGACGGCACCGTCGTCGTCACCAACTCGCCCAAGGTCAAGGAAGCCCAGGCGGCCACGCTGGAATATCTGCTTCTGAATCACCCGCTCGATTGCCCCGTCTGCGATCAGGCGGGAGAATGTTATCTGCAGGACTACAGCTACCGCTTTGGGCGTGCCGAGAGCCGGCTCAAGGACGATAAGCTTCAGAAGCCGGACAAGGACCACATCGGCGATCACATCGCCCTTTTCACGGATCGCTGCGTGATGTGTTCGCGCTGCGTCCGTTTTACCCGCGAAATCAGCGGCACGTCGGAGTTGCAGATCATCCACCGCGGCGACCACGCCGAGATTGACGTCTTCCCCGGCGAGCCTTGCAACAACAAGCTGGCGGGGAACGTGGTCGATCTTTGCCCCGTGGGCGCGCTGTGCAGCAAGGATTTCCTTTATAAGCAGCGGGTGTGGTTCCTGAAGGACAGCCCCAGCGTCTGTCCGGGTTGCTCCACGGGCTGCAGCATCCGCGTGGATCAGAACAAAAATATCGTCTACCGCTTAAAGCCCCGCTTCAACCCGCAAGCTCAGGGCCACTTCATGTGCGACGAGGGGCGGTTTGGGTACAAGTACATCAATCGCGTGGAACGGTTCCGCGCTCCCCAGGTCCGCATTGGCAAGGACCTCGTGCCGATCGGCTGGGATGGTCTGCTGCACAAAATGAAGCGCGAACTGCAAGAGTCGGTGCCAAACGGTTTGGCGGCGGTTCTCTCTCCCTGGCTGTCGGTCGAGGAAGCCTACCTGGCGGCCGCTTTCTTCAAGGGGCTTTCCCCGCAAGTCACGCTGGCCCTCGGACCTGTGATCAAGGTCGGCGCGGAGGACCATTATCCCAAGGGACCCCGCGGTGAAGCCCCGACCGACCCGAAGGAGATCAAGTTCACCATTCGGGCGGAGAAGTGCCCCAACCGCCGCGGCGTGGAGGAAGTGCTTAAGCATTTCCAAGGCGAGGTAGTGGGATTTGACCAGGTCATGAAGCAGGTCGAGACAGGCCAGATCAAGGCCATGTTTATCGCGGCCAGTTCGCCTACAGCCTGGATCAGCGACGAACAGGCCAAGGGACTGGACAAACTCAACCTGCTGATGCTGATGGACCTCTTGCCCAGCCCGGCCAGCCAAAGGGCCAAGTATCTCCTCCCCTCGGCCAGCTTTGCCGAGAAGGACGGCACCTTTGTGAACCACGCCGATCTGGCCCAGATGATTCAGCGGGCGATCCTCTCGCCCGGCGACGTGCGGCCCGAAGGCCGCGTCTTCATGGACTGGCTGGAGCGGCGCGGCTTGTTTCATGCGCCGTCGCTGCGGCAGGAGATCGCTCAGAAAATCCCCGCCTTTGCCGCGCTGGGCAGCGGCGACCTGGGGGAGTGGGGCGTCTTCCTGGCCACGCAGCGCGAGCCTGGCGCCGTGGCGGCTTCCGCGGGGCCGGCCAAGCCGAAGACCGCCGCGGGCAATAAAAAGTAAGGCCGGGGACCGCAGCCAGAGGCAGGGTTGATTCGATGATTGGCGTTTGAGGCAAGCTCGTTCATGGCCATTTTCTCGCATCCGATGTTCATCGCCTTCGTGGTCAGCGTGCTCGTCATCGCCGCCATCCCGGGCATCTGTTCCTACCTCATCTTCGCCGAACGCAAGATCGCGGCCTGGGTGCAGGATCGCATCGGGCCGAATCGCGTCGGCCCCTGGGGCTTGTTCCAACCCATCGCCGACGGCCTGAAGTTCCTCTTCAAGGAACAAGTCGTCCCCAACCATGTGAACAAAGTAATCTATTTCCTCGCGCCGGCCATCGCGGTGCTGACGACGCTGCTCGCCTTCGCCGTTGTGCCTTTCGGCTCGACGAACACCCAAAACCCGGAGGAGTTCCAATGGATGATCGCCCCGGGCGTGGACATCGGCATCCTCTTCATCTTCGCCGTGGGCAGCTTGGCGGTCTATGCGATCATTCTCGGCGGGTGGGCCTCGAACAACAAATACAGCTTCCTCGGCGCCTTGCGTTCCAGCGCGCAGGTCATCAGCTACGAAATCCCTCTGGGCATGTCGATCCTCGGCGTCGTCCTCTTGACCGGTTCGCTCAATCTCGAGCGGATCATCGAGCATCAGGCGCAAGGGTTCTTCCATTGGAACGTCTGGTACCAGCCGATGGCATTCTTGATCTTTTGGCTGGCGGCGCTGGCCGAGACGAACCGCCTGCCCTTTGACCTTCCCGAATGCGAACAGGAACTGATCGGCGGCTTCCACACCGAATACAGCGCGATGAAATTCGGCATGTTTTTCCTCGGCGAATACACCCATATGATCACGGTCAGCTTCCTGCTTTCGATCCTGTTCTTGGGCGGCTGGCATTTCCCTGGATTGACGACGCTGGGCCCCAACACGGCGGGCAGCGTGGCCCTCAAGTTCATCGTCCTGTTCGGCAAGATGTCCCTGTTCATCCTGTTGATCATGATGATTCGCTGGACGCTGCCCCGTTTCCGTTTCGATCAACTCATGGGGCTGGCCTGGAAGGTGCTCATTCCGCTGGCCCTGGTCAACCTGGTCGCGGCCATGTTCGTCAAGCACTATGACGCTTCGCCCTGGTGGCTGACGCTGGTCAACGTGGGGCTGTTCTTCGTGCCGGCCTGGTGGGCGAGCGGGCCGATCGGCTCCATGCGCCGTCCCGTGCGGGAGGTCGGCGTCGGTGCGGCGGCGCGAGTCTGACCGCTGGCTCGTGGTTCGATGACCGCGTTTTACAACTCAAGGGAATCTTCCCATGCCGATGCAAGCGCAAGACGTTCGCTGGGTGAAGGAGCCGAGGCTGAGCCTGATGGATCGGCTCTATTTGCCTTCGGTCGTCGATGGCATTCTGACCACCGGCAAGCATCTGGTGAAGACGCTTCGGGGCGGCGAATTCACGCAGCAGTTCCCTGAAGTGGAACCGAAGCTGCCCAGCCATTATCGGGGCGTGCATCGGCTCAACCGGGATGAGCAGGGGCGGGTCAAATGCGTGGCCTGCTATCTCTGCTCGACGGCGTGCCCGGCCCATTGCATCGACATCGTTGCCGCCCCCTCGCCGTGGCCCGACCGGGAAAAGTATCCGGAAATGTTCGTCCTGGACGAGCTGCGCTGCATTTACTGCGGCATGTGCGAGGAAGCCTGTCCCGTGGACGCCATCGAATTGACGACACTCTATGATCTGACCGGTCTGTCGCGGCAGGAGATGCTCTTCGACAAGGAAAAGCTGCTCAGCGTTTACGATCAGACCACCCAGGCCGGCACCGACCCGGCCCGGACGCATCGCGGCCAACTGGGACCGGCCTCGGAGAAGGCCGCCGACGTCCGTTTGCCCAATCCTCAGTAACGTCAATTACTCAGCCATGTTCATCATCCATGGCCACTATCCCTGGAAGAAAAAACGCGGTCTGGTCGCGGAGTTCTGCGAGACTTGCCAGTGCATTCAGCCTTTTGCGGTGATCGATCTCTTCCATTATCTCCACGTCTACTTCATCCCCATCTGGCGGTCGCTGCATTCCAGTTCCGTGCAATGCACCGCTTGTCTGACGTCGGTCAAGTTGGAAGCGGATGATTTCACGGCAATCGTGCTCGAAAACGACAAGCAGCACCATCCGCTCGAGCATTTGCTGCCGCGGACCAATGCTTTGCTGCACCGGATCGTCCAGATCGAATCGCAACTCGCGGAGGTCGAGGATCCGGACGAAGCGCCACCGCTGGATTTGATCCTCACCTTGTACCACTGTTACCGCGACGAAAGCGTGCAGGAAGCCATCGCAGATGTGACGCGCTGGCATGCCTTGGATGAAGAGCAAAGGCAAGGGCTGCGCGAGGCCATCGACCAGGTCGGCTTCGTCCGCTACAAGGAAGCCCGGGCCAAGCCGTTTCTGGAACGCATCGTCAAGAAGCTGTACTTGAAATTCCATAATTTGCAAGTGATTAGCCTAGTGGTAACCCTGGTGGTGCTCTTCTTCGTGGGCTATGCAGCGATTCAGTCGTTCCTTCCCAGGGCGTGGAATTGGATGGTGATCCCTCTGATGTTCATCTATCTGGCGATCTGTCTGGGCGTGGTGTGGTTTTTAATCTGGCTGTATCGACGCGCCTTTCGCCGCTTTATCCAGCACGTCATGATCCCTGCCGCGCGGGAAGAAGGCGTCGACTTGATCGCGCTGGGGAGCGTGATGGCGCGCATCGACAACGGCCAGGAAACTTGCAAGGAAGAAAAGGTGAAGCAACTGGCGGCCTATTGGAAGCTGTATGCCGAGGTGCTGACGGCAGAGGGTCAGGATGCGTCTGCGGCTTCGGAAGGGGCTATGACGCACCCCATTTAGTCGTGAAGCAATTCGCCCCGCAGGACCGAAACGGCCTGGCCGCCCAAGGCGATGCGCTTGCCCGCCATGCGGACGCGGAGCACGCCGCCGCGCTGAGACGCCTGATAGCCGACCAGTTCGGGCTTGTCCAATTTCTGCGCCCAGTAGGGTCCCAAGGCGCATTGGGCCGACCCGGTGACGGGATCCTCGGCCACGCCCGCCAGGGGAGCGAAGAAGCGGCAGACGTAATCATACTCCGGCTTGGCCGACTTGGAGGTCAGGATCACGCCCCGGACGGGCAGAATGGCCAGCATCGCCTGATCGGGCTTGAGCGCGCGCAGGGTCGCTTCATTGGCCACTTCAACGAGATAATCGAGCCGATTCAGTCCCACGTAGCGAAACGTTGTGCCGAACGCCTCGGCCAGGGCGGGGGGAATCGTGGCTTCCGCGACCGGCTCGGCAGGAAAATCCATTTCGATCCAGTTGCCCCGCTTCGCGGCGGTGAGCACGCCGCTCTTGGTGTGAAAGCGGATCGTTTCCTCGGAGGGGACGCGCTGTTCTTCCCACAAGACGTGGGCGCTGGCCAACGTCGCATGACCGCAGAGATCGATCTCGATCTTCGGCGTGTACCATTTGAGTTGGAAACCATCGGGCCGCGGCCAAAGGAAGGCCGTTTCGGAGTGGTTCATCTCGGCCGCCACGCGCTGCATCCAAGCAGCCTCGGCGGGCCGATCCAACAGACAGATGGCCGCCGGGTTGCCTCGATAAGGCTGATCGGTAAAGGCATCCACCACGAAGATCGGTCGCGCCATGGGCAGGCTCGCGGCAAGGAGGGTAAGGTCGATGCACGCCACGGATTGATTGTAACATGACGCCTGCCACTTGCCAGTCTTTGCGGGACCGAAGTTGAACAAGTTTCCGAATCGTACCCAACGCTTCCGACATGAGTCCAGAAGCATGGGCGAAAAGGTTGGTCTTGAGTCAGGAATCAGGTTGGCGGCGCTCAGGTCCATAAGGGCGGAGGGGCATCGGGCAACTGCTCAAAAGCGGTCTCAACTCGTTGGATCAACTCCGCCATCTTGGCCTGGTCTTTTCTCCCAGGAGCTGATTCCACGCCGCTGGCGACGTCCACGGCCCAAGGTTTGACGGTGGCGATGGCTTCGGCCACATTGTCCGGGTTCAGCCCGCCGGCCAGGATCCAGGGGATGCCAGCGTCGAACGCGGCCAGCATGTCCCATGGCGGCCGCTGACCGGTGCCGCCGTGCCGACCCGCCACCTTGGCATCAATGAGCACGGCTTCGACATGGACTCCCGCGCTGCGCCACCGGAACCAGTCCCGTTGCAAGGTCTCCAGGTCCACTTGGCTCGCCACCCCTTGAGCCAGAATGATCGGCTGACCCGACTGGGCGAGCGGGGCGGCCAGAGATGCCAAATCCGGTTCATAAAGCTGCAGGGCATCCAGACCTTGGCGGAACGCCATGGCCACTTGATCCCGTGTGGGCCTGACGAAGATGCCGATCAGGCGGCGAGCGCCTTCCGAGTGCAGCCCGGCGGTGAACGTTTCGATTTGGTCCGCGGCCAGGCAGCGCGGCGATTCGGGGACAGCATTCAGTCCGATGGCCGAGGCGCCAAGGCGATGGGCTGCGTTGGCCTCATCGAGGGAAAGAAAGCCGCACAGTTTGACGCGACCCTGGCGCATGGCTGGCCCCGGTGGTCACTCCCACAAAAACCAGCGGCGGCGCGAAGGCCGTCCGTAGTTCAGGCCAAACCGCTTCATGGTCGTTTGCGTGATGGTTTGCACAATCTCATCCAGGTCGTCGCTGATCGTAATGCGGTCCAAGTCCTGCGGGTCGATGGTTTGCTCGTGAAGCATGCGATCGCGGATGAAACCGACAAGAGGCTCCCAAAAGGACTTGCCGACCAGGACCAGAGGGAATTCCTTGATCTTGCCGGTTTGGATCAAAGTGGCCAATTCGAAGATCTCATCGAGGGTGCCAAAGCCGCCAGGCATGCCGATGAAGGCGTAGGAATATTTGACCAGCATGACCTTGCGGACGAAGAAGTAGCGAAACGTGATCCACTGATCGAGATAGGGATTGGGCTTTTGCTCATGGGGCAGCTCGATGTTGCAGCCGATGGAGCGCCCGCCGACGTCCTTGGCGCCGCGGTTGGCCGCCTCCATGATCCCCGGGCCGCCTCCGGTCATGACGGTGAACCCGGATTGGGCCAGCTTAGCGCCGATCTCGCGGGCTTGCTGATAGTAAGGATGGGTCTCCTTGAACCGGGCGGAGCCGAAGACGGTGACGCAAGGGCCAACGAAGTGCAAGGAGCGGAATCCGCGGATCAGTTCCATGAAGATCCGAATCGCGCGAAACAGTTCGAAGCCGCGCCGTTGGGGGCCTTGGAGAAAGCGGTCCACTTCCGGCGCCGAGGGGCCTTTCCCCCAGCGGCGAACCGCACCGTTTTCCTGCTTCAGGGTGCTCTTTTGCGGCTCCCGCACGTCCTTCCCTTCGAACATTCTTCTCTCCCATCATGAACCGTGTCGCGCCGGCGCCAGGGCCAGGCTCACGGAGGTGCTGTCGGGCGAAAGGGCCAACTCTATTATTCTGGATAAGGGATCGGCTGACCACTTTCCAGGGAATCGCGCCTCGATTATGCTCAATTCGCCCATGGCGTGAAGGCCAACTGAACTTTTCTCCTCATGCCTCGTCGCTTAGCCACGACTTGCATTTTTACAAAACCCAAGATCGATCTCGGTTTACATCTACAGATGGTAACCGCCATGGGACGGCTGTTGGCAACCAGGGGAGCCGCCAAAAGGGTCTGCATCACGCATCGCATCGCCCTGAGCGGCATCGCCGATTTTGGCGATGAGGTGAAGGATTGGTTTCGCCAGGCAGCCGCATGAATCATGGCGGCGTCGCCGGGACGCTGGGCTGGACTCGATAGGTCTTCTTGCTGTTTGGCTCGAGCGGTTGCTGCACAGTCGAGCCTGGCGGCAGAGGGGGCCAGGCCAGGCCGAACGCTTCCATGTAGCCGCGCACTTTTTCCAAATCCCAAACGTAAACGTTCGGGGCATCGGTCAAAGCGGCCAGAAAGCGGTCATCGTGGCTGAATGCTAGGGCCTGGATTTCGTTGAACTCGGGCAGGGTGAGTGAAATCAGGTTCTGCCCCGTCTCCCAATGATGGATCAGAATTTTTCGCGGCTGCAGGGTGAAGGCCGAGAGCCGCCCCCCGGGGCTGAACGCCGCCACACCCAGGTCCTGGTCCATTTCCCCGCGAGGAAAACTATGAAACCGCTGCCAGGAGCGGCATTGATAGCAGTCCACCCGCTGCGGCGTATTGACGATCAGATGCCCCGTGCCAGGAGCAAAAATCGCTTCGACGTCGTTGGAATGGAAAGCATCCTTGCCGAGATGCTGCAGCAGGGACTTCGTCCGTCGATCGTAGACGCCGATGCCCCGTCCCTGGGCATGGCCGCAGACCAGCCAGGGTTCCCGTGGATGCCAGGCCAGGCTTCGGCCCTGGGGCATGATGGTCATGATCTCGCGAGAGGATGCCGCATCGGTTTGCAGCAGGATCAATTGGCCGCGCAAAGGATCGAGCACCGCCACCTCTTTCCCGTTCGGGCTGAAAGCGGCCCGATAAGGCGCGGCATCGATCAACGGCTCATGCAAAAGTGTGGGGCCGTTGATGACGACCTCATGCCGATCGCGCTGGGCTGCCAGGTTCCAGAGATGCACGCCGCGCCGGCCAAACGTCAGCAAGGACTGGCCCGAAGCGTGAAATTGAGCCGTGCCCGCCTGATCCGTGGGCAGCAGGGCCACCTCTTGCCTTTGGTCGCAGTCGAATATCTGCACTCCGCGGAGACTGGCCGCGGCGAGCATCGACCCATCGGGTGAAAAGGACAAGTCACCCAAACGCTGCAAAGGCAAGCCCGCCGAAGGCAATGTCGTGGATGGCATCTTGTAGGCATGGGCGAGGGAATCCATGCCGATTTCCCAAAAGCCCATGGACCGGCCATCCCGAAAACCCACCTGGCTTTCATCGGGACTGACCTGCATGGCCGAGCCGCGAATGACGATCTCCTTCTGCCAAGTCGCGGTCGACCAGAAGGTGGTCATGCCATTGCCGCTGATCGTCAGCAACCACCGGCCTGTCGGGCTGAACCGCGCGGCGGTGACGGCCCGATCGTGGCCCGCGAGCCGAATGATGAGACGCGGCTGCTGCTGGGCCGTTTGCGGCATTTCCCAGATCGAGGCGGTCTTGTCCTGGTGGCCGAGCACCAACCAGCGGCCATCGTGGCTCCACTGCACCGCCGTCGTTCCCGCTGCGGCCGGGATGCGATAATTCAGCCGACCCGTGTGACTGTCCCGCAATCCCACCCAGCGCTCCGGCCCATGGACGACGGCCCATAGCGTCCCGTGCGGTTGGCAAGCGATCCGTTCGACCGGACCCTGGTTTTTATGCTGCAGCAGCGTCTGGCCTGTCGCCGCCTCCAGCACGGCCAGGGACTGATCCGGCATGGGGCAAACAATCCCCCGGCGATCGTTCGTGAAGCCCACTTGAGCCACCTGCGCTGGCACAACCGCGTCGATGACCTTGCGGCCGCTGGTCACTTCCCAGGCCAGGCACCGACCGGAGAGCAGTTCCCGGTCCCGGGCCAGGCAGACGAAAAACCGTCCGTCGGGGCTGAAGGCAAGATGCGTGAAGACGTGATTCCGATCCACGGCCAGGCGTCGGACCACGGCTTGATCGCTGATCTGGCACAGATCGAATCCTCCCTGGGTGTTATGCCGGGCGAACCATTCCATGTTCGGATGCATCAGCGTCCACTCCGGAGCTTCATCCCCCAGCGGCCAGGATTGCCGTACCCGCACGTCCAGGAGCGTGAGGCAGGCGATGACCTCGTCCCGCAAGGATGGATCGGGACGCAACAGCGCTGCTTCCCGGAGCAACTCCAGAGCGCGATAGCGCCGGCCAGCTTGATGACTGAGTTGGAAAACGCGCGCCTGGCTGACGTTGGCCTCCCAGAGCCGATGGAGGGCTTCCTGCTTGGCCGCGTCCGCCCGCTGCCGAGCGTGATCGAGTCGAAAGATGGCCATGATCGCGCCGAGGATGATCAGGGTCGTCAGCATCACGATGGCCCCCGCCATCGTGGCGTGCACGGGCTTCTTGATGCACCAGGCCATGGCGCGATCCAGATAACTGATGGGCCGGGCCTGGATTTGCTGCCCTTCCGTGTACCGCTCGAGGTCCGCCGCCAGGTCCGCCGCCCGCTCGTACCGCTTGCTGGGCGACTTTTGCAGGCATTTCAGGCAGATGGTTTCCAAGTCATGCGGGATCTGGGGCTGCAGTCGGCGGATGGAGATCGGCTCCTCGTTCCGCACCTGTTCGAGCGTGTCGATGTAGGTTGCGCCTTGGAAGGGGGGGCGGCCGGTCAAGCATTCATAAAGCACCGCTCCTAGGGCGTAGACGTCCGTGGCGGCGCTGACATCGCGGTTGCGGCCGGAGGCCTGTTCCGGGGCCATATAGCTGGGCGTGCCGATGATCGCGCCGGTCCGCGTCGGCTGGCGGCGGGCGACTTCGAGGGTGCCGGCTTCGTCCATGAATTTGGCCAGGCCAAAGTCGGTGAGCTTGGCGACGATCACCGCCTCGTGCTGCGGCTTGCCCGCGGGTTCCTGGGGATTGGCGAAGGCGGGACCCAGCCCGCCGACCAGGAGGATGTTGCCCGGTTTGATGTCGCGGTGCACGACGCCCTGGTTGTGGGCCAATTGGATCGCCCGCGCCAGCGAGGCGATCATGCGCGCCGCGGCCCGAGGCGCGATGGGCTGTCCGGTCATGCGGTCCGCCAGACTGCCGCCGCCGACGTATTCCATTACGAAATAAGGCAACCCTTGCCATTGCGCCACTTCGTAGATCTGCACGATGTTGGGATGATGCAGCCGCGACAGGACCCGTGCCTCGGACTGAAAACGCGAGACGAGATCGGCACCGGCCCAATGACCCTCGAGGATCATCTTGATCGCCACCATTTTGTGGGTCTTCAAGGAGCGCCCGAGATAGACGACGCCCGATCCGCCGCGCCCCAGGGGGTTGACGATTTCATATTGCCCAAGGCGGAAGCCCAGCGGCAACATGGCGGGGTTGAGCGGGGCCGTCCATTTTTCGATGGCGGTCGGTGGACCTGCCGCCGGCGCTGGTTTGTTCGCGGGCTGAATCGCTTGCGTCGGGTGCTTGGACCATTGCGGCAGGCCGTCGTGAACGGCCAGCAACTTGCGCAGCCGATCCGAGAATTGGGGAAAACGGCGATAGTAATCCTCGGCACGAACCGTTTCCCCCAACTCCTCCCGCAGCACCAGTTCCGTGTAGATCAATTCGATGGCGGCGTCGGCGTTGCGGGTCAGCAGCGGATATTGCTGAAAGAACGTCTCCACCTTCGCGTCCTCGCCCTGGCGGCGACGCCGGTCCAACTCCGCGCAGGCTTGCCGCAGGAGCCGTTCCACTTCACGGGCATTTTCCGACAGCGAACTCATGGACGCATGGCTCTCCGCTGGACCGATTTCTCTTCGTGGCGCTGTTGCTCCGCTCCGCCTCCGACCCATCGACGGGGTACTTGGCCCCGTCGCCAACGGACCGAAACAGACCTTATCCTATGCACAAGCCGGGCGAAAATGCCAGAGATTCCTTTCCCGTCTTCTTGCTTGGTGACTTTGGCAAAGCATGGTAAGATGAGCCGGGACGAGCGGCGTTCCCGTATCTCTCCCGCCGAAGGAGGTCCATTCGCTCATGGCCGTTCAAGTGGATGACTTCAACGAATTGATGTGCAAGGCGCGGGAGGGCGATGCTGACGCTTTGCAAAGGTTGAGCGAAGTCTATGAGAAGGAGCTTCGGCTGGTCGCGCGCGTCCAATTGGGCCCGGCGCTCAGGCCTTATCTCGATTCGCTCGACCTGGTGCAGACGGTGCATCGCTCGATCATGATGGGGCTCAAGGATCACAAATTTGAGATCAATACGCCCGATCATCTGATTGGTTTGGCCCTTACCATGGTTCGGCGGAAAGTCGCCCGTCACTGGCGGCGGATGCAAAGGCAGCAACGCATGAGCTTCCACGGCCAAGCCGGCGAAGAGCAAACGACCAATGTCCTGACTGACCTCAGCAGCGGCGAGGGCGATCCGGCCAAGAACGCCCAGTTGCGGGACGCCGTTCAGCATCTATGGAATCATCTCGACGAGGTCGAACGCAGCGTCATGACGCTCCGCATGCAAGGACTCACCACCGTGGAAGTGGCGAAGCGGCTCGAACTGGACGCCGACGTCCTGCGCGTGCGGCTCAGCCGGCTGCGGCAGCGGCTCCGCCAGGCGGGCGTGCTCTCCGAGTGGTTGTAAGGGCGATGCGGGAATCAAGGTGTTCGGCTGATATTGGGTTCGCTGCATGAGTAACAAGCGATGTTTCGAGATCGCATAGACGCGGCGCAGCGCCTGGCGGCGCGGCTGCAGCATCGACCGATGGAGCGCCCCGTCGTCCTGGCCATCCCGCGCGGCGGCGTCCCGGTGGGGGCCGTCCTGGCACGAGCGCTGCATGCCGATTTGGACGTCATCCTGGCCCGCAAACTCCGCCATCCGATCCACACCGAGTACGCCGTTGGAGCCGTCGGCGAGGACGCGGAGGTCATTTGGAATCAAGAAGCCCTCGACCATTCCGGCGTGAGCCTCGAGGACATGAAAGAGGAATACCGCCATCAGATGCGCGAGATTCGCCGCCGCCGCGAGCTGTTTCGCCAAGGTCGGCCGCCCGTGGACCTCGCTGGTCGAACCGTCATCCTTACGGACGACGGCATGGCCACCGGCTCCACGGCCCTCGCCGGCCTGCACGTGATTCGGGCCCAGCAGCCCAAGGAGATCATCCTCGCCCTCCCCGTGGCCGCCCCCGAAAGGCTGCCCCTCGTCCGCGCTCAGTGCGATGAATGCATCTGTCTGCTTGCCCCCGAGGATTTCCAGGCCGTGGCTCAATTTTATGCCGATTTCTCCGAGGTCTCGGACGACGACGTGCAGAAAATCCTCCTCGACTTCAAGAAGCCCGCCGGACCCTCCCAGCTTAAAGCCTAGCCGGCCTGGTTAGTGCCGATCTCAGCTGAGGCCGTCGGTTCGATGGGTTTCTGTTTGCGCTTGGGCAGAAAGAGCCGGGCGATGCGGCGGGCATGATAATGCAGCCTTTGGCATTGGGCCACGAGGTCGACTTCCATTTGAAACGTGGCCGTGCGCGACGGTTCATCCGCCATCAGCCGCCGGCGAAGTTGAAACAGGACCGAGCGGGAGAGCCGATTGAATTCATCCTTGCCCGCCACGACCTTGGCCGCCAATTCCTCGTCGTCCTCCTTGAAGGTCTGGATGGCGTTATGGAAACTTTCGCTCACGAACTGAAAGAGCCGGCGCAGCATCTGCTTGGTCGGGGCGCTGATCGTCAGTTGCAGTTCGAGCCGCTTCAAACCGGGCAAGACCAGGTTGTTGGCGATGACGTCGCCGGCGTTTTCCAAGTCGTTCGCGACGGCCAGGCAATCCTCCAGCGCCTCCGTTTCCGAATGGGACAGTTCATGGCGGGCCAATTGACGCACATAATCGACGATGGCGACGTAAAGTTGATTGACCTCTTGATCCGAGCGGGCAATCTCCAATAATTCCTCGCGCGTTCCCTCCAGGACGGCCAGCTTGCACCGCTCCATCATCCGCAGGACGTTTTCCCCCAGATGGGTGACTTCCAAACGGATGCGGTCCAAAGCCAGCGCCGGCGTGCTCAGCATGGCGGAGTCGAGATAGCGGGCTTTGCCCGCCGCGATCGGCGACGGCGGCAGCGGCTGACTCGGAATCAGATAACACGCCAACCGCGCCAACGGTCCCGAAAACCAGATCAATACCGCCGTGTTCGCCACGTTGAACAGCGTATGGGCATGGGCGATTTGCCGCGGCAGGTCGTCGGAAAGCTGGACAACCACAGCGGCAAGCTGCGGGATCAGGAAACTCCAGCTCAACACACCGATGACGTTGAACATGAGATGGACCAGGGCCGCCTGCTTGGCTTCGGGAGGCTTGCCCAGGCTGGCGAGCCAGGCCGTGGCGCAGCTCCCCAGGTTAGCCCCCAGGGCGACGGCCAGGGCCGCTGGCAGCGTCATCACGTTCTGCGACGCCAAAGCCAGGACGATGCCCGTCGTCGCCGCCGAGCTTTGCACGATGGCCGTCACGATGGCCCCCGCCATAATCCCCAAGAACGGATGCTCGAGCCGCAACATCAAGGACAGAAAGGGGCCATAGGAGCGCAGCGGACTGGTGGCGTTCGACATTTGATCCAGGGCGAGGAAGAGCAGTCCCAGGCCGATCAAGACCGATCCCCATTGCCGGGTAAAGTCGCGGCGATATAAGGCGATCCCCGCGAATCCCAGGGCGATCAACAGCCAGGCCGATTGCGTCACCTTGAACGCCACGATCTGCACCGTCAAGGTAGAACCGATGTTGGCCCCCATGATGACGCCGACCGACTGCTGCAGCGTCATCAGCCCGGCGCTGACAAAGCCGACGATCAGGACCGTCGTCAAGGAGGAGGATTGCACGATGGCGGTGACCGCGGCCCCCGTCACGATGCCGATAAAGCGGTTGGCGGTAAGCCGGCCGAGCAGATCCTTCATCCGCTCCCCCGCTACGGCCCGCAGGCCGTCCGACATCTTTTCGATGCCGTAGAGGAACAGGGCCAGACCTCCCAGAAGGCCGATCAGGATGGTCCACCAGGAAAATTCAGAAGCGGCAACCGCGGCTGACGGCGCCACCTGACCCAGACCGAGCATCCACGCCTCCCCATTTGAAGCCGCGACGGACGACCACACCTATGGCATCATCGTCCAAGAAAGCACGGATCAAGGCAAGCCCAGTGGCCAAGAGGCGGGCGGCCGCGCCGGCGGGAGGAAATGGCATGAAAAGATAATTGGGAAGTACGATAGTTCATCCACAAATTGTGTTTAGGAAGTTCGGGACATTCACTCCGCCGGCAGGAGGTTCTGCACGAACCAATCACAGGCGTGCTGGGCGACGGCTTCCAGGGCGCCCGGTTCAGGAAAGAGGTGGGTTGCATGGGGGATGATAAGCAATCCCTTGGGGCATGTCAGTCGTTGATAAGCCTGCTCGTTCCAATCGACCACGGGTCCATCCAGCCCGCCCACGAGCAGGAGCGTGGCGGCCTTCACCTTTGGCAAGGCCTCCCAGGCCAGATCGGGCCGTCCGCCGCGGGAGACGATGGCCCGAACCAGGTCAGGCCGAGCCGCGGCGGCGATGAGCGCGGCGGCGCTGCCGGTGCTGGCGCCGAAGTAGCCCAGCGGCAGGGGCAACGTGCTCGGCTGTTCTCCCAGCCAATCCGCACAGGCGATCAACCGCTCGGCCAGCAGTTGCACGTCAAAGACAAAGCGTTGATCCTCCGCCTCCGCTTCATCGAGCAGGTCGGCGAGCAGCGTGGCCATGCCGGCCTGATTCACGACCTGGGCGACATACTGATTGCGGGGACTGTGGCGGCCGCTCCCGCTGCCGTGGGCAAAGGCAATGACAGCCCGCGGCTTATCGGGGAGCGTGAAGAAAGCTTGCAGATGGCGGCGGCCCGCGGGGATGTCGACCTCATGCGTCGGAAACGGATTCGATGAGGAAGGACGCATGACAATCCCCTTTCAGCAGGATCATTGAATGAGTTCCTGAATGATGGCACCGCTGACGTCGGTGAGCCTCATGTCCCGGCCCATGTGATGGAAGGTCAGCTTCAAGTGATCCAGGCCCATGAGGTGCAGGCACGTGGCGTGCAGGTCGGGAACGCTCATGGGGCGCTCGACGGCGACGTAGCCAAACTCGTCAGTCCCGCCATAGATCGTGCCTCGCTTGGCGCCGCCGCCGGCCAGCCACATGGTGAAGCCGCGCGGATTATGGTCGCGGCCGACGGAGCCTTGATTGGTGGGCATGCGGCCGAATTCGCCGCCCCAGATGATCAGGGTGGAATCGAGCAGCCCGCGCTGTTTGAGGTCGGCCAGGAGCCCCGCGATGGGCTTGTCGGTTTCCGCGCAGTGCAGGTCGTGGTTTTCCTGGATGCCGAAATGGGCGTCCCAGCTTTGTTGTTGATGGCCGCCGCCGGAGTAAAGCTGAATGAAGCGGACGCCGCGTTCGACCAGCCGCCGGGCCATGAGGCACTGCCGGCCGAAGTAATCGGTGATGCCTTCGTCGATGCCGTACATCTGCTTGATCGCTTCCGGCTCGCGGCTGAGGTCGACCACTTCGGGGGCTGCCATCTGCATGCGGTAGGCCAATTCGTAGCTGTTGATGCGGGCGAGCAGTTCCGATTCGCCCGGGTTTTGCTCGAGGTGCATTTCGTTGAGTTTTTTCAGCAGGTTCAGCCGAGCCTTTTGCTGTTCGGGGCTGATCTCCTTGGGGGGATGCAGGTCGAGAATGGGATCGCCCTGGCTGCGGAGGGGCGTCGCCTGATACGCTGCGGGGAGAAACCCGGACCCCCAATTTTGTGCTCCGCCGATGGGGCCGCCGCGGTGATCCCACATGACGACGCAAGCGGGCAGGCTTTCGCTCATCGAACCTAGCCCATAGGTGACCCAGGCGCCCATGCTCGGCCGCCCCGGGAGCAGGAAACCGGTGTTCATTTGAAACAGAGCGGGGGCGTGGTTGTTCGATTCGCAGTGGAGCGAGCGGATAACGCAAAGCTCGTCGGCATGTTTGGCCAATTCGGGAAACTTTTCGGAGATGTCGATCCCCGCGGCGCCATGTTTCTTGAAGCGATAGGGGCTGCGGTATGCCGTCGGTTTCGTATCGGGGAAGAAGGCGTCTTCCTTCTTGAAGACCGGGATCGGCTTGCCATGCCATTCATCCAAGGTGGGCTTGGGGTCAAACAGATCGACCTGGCTCGGACCACCGTAGCAAAAGATGAAGATGACAGCCTTGGCCTTGGCGGGATGGTGGGGCGGCTTGGGCGCCAGCGGGTTGAGGTTCGCTCCCGGCTTCGATGGCGGCGTGTCTTCCGCGAGCAGGCCCTCTTTGCCGAGCAGATACTGCATGGCCAAACCGAGAAAGCCGCCGCCGGTGGTCATCAGCAGTTGCCTGCGGTTCCAGATGGACGGGTAATGACCCCAGTTGCAGTTCGGGGTCGAAGGTTGATGCATGGTCCATCCTTCACTCAATCAGGGTGGGAGGGATCATAAGGCGGGAGTCCAATTCATTCTAACCGATGCGAGAGCCGTTGCAATGAGTGCTCTGGAAGAGGCTCCAGTGTTGTTGGACGGAATGGCCATGGTGCGCCGCGATGAAGAGCGGTTCCTCGGCGGCGCCGCCGGCAACCTCAGCGGCAAGGCGTCGTGTTAGTGGTGTGAAAAAGAGAGCTGCGGTGGGGCGGAGTGGTTTGGTCTGGAGACCATTTCACAACAGGGTGGCCAATCCACAACTACAGTAGTTCGGTTGGGTGCGTTGATCGCAGCGAAACGCACCATCCCTCCTTCGAGGGCCGATCCCTCCCGTCGTACAATGCACTCCCGGCCATGCCGCTTGCCTCCGCCGAAAACGAAGTCATCTTCTGCTATCGCCTTAATTGAGAAAATGTTTCTTTTTTATTCTTGACTCCCCTCTGATCCGAAGTTACCTTACTCACCG
>JAANMW010000881.1_pt1 | contig 34856 bp, 29 predicted proteins | sample 7279671 | NCBI WGS metagenome assembly JAANMW01 (sample SAMN14094541, study PRJNA606508) | bioreactor metagenome | isolation source: A lab-scale SPAN reactor treating ammonium-rich wastewater day 247 | place: Ireland: Galway | collected 2017-09-19 | reverse complement strand
GCGGCCGCGCGGCCCGCGCCCCCGCCGCCCGCGGCGGCGACGGCCCGTGCGGTGCCCCCGCCGGCTCCGCCGGTGCCCGAGCCGGCGCCCGAACCCGTTGCGGCTGCGGAGCCCGTCAAGCCGGTGCCGCTGGCGCCGGCGTCGGAGGAGTTCGAGCTGGAGGCCGCCCACGAGGCGGCGCCTGTCGCGCTGGTCGGCGAAGAAGCCGCGGCGGATGCGGACGCGCCAGCCGAGGTCGCGCCGGAGCCGGCGCCGATCAAGCTGGTCGAGGTGGCCGAGGACGAGACGTTCGAACTCGAGCGTCCCGTGGAGGCCCCGGTCGCACCGGCCCCGCCGCCGCCGCCCCCTGCGCCCGTGGCGGCCTCGCCCGCAGTCACGGGCGGTGCGAGCCGCGAAGAGGCGGAGTTCGACCTCGACGTCGAGCAGCCGGCCGCCGCCGCCCCCTCCGAAGCGCCGCCGCCCCCGCTGGCGTCGGCGACGCTGGCCGAGCTCTACCTGCAGCAGGGAGCCCGCGAGCAGGCCCAGGCGGTCCTCAAGGAGGTCCTGGCCCGCGAGCCCGAGAACGAGCGGGCCCGCGAGCTTTCGCTGTCGAGCGCCGCGACTCTCGACCCGAAGGCGCAGCGCCGAGCCACCCTGGAGCGCACCATCGAGCGGCTGGAGCGGATGCTCCACGCGGTGCAGAGAGCGAGGGCGTGATGGGCGGCTTTGCCGACGTGCTGCGCGGTTTCGCGGCGCAGGTGCCGGAGACGCAGCTCGTCATGATCGTCGGCACCGACGGCATCCCCGTCGAGCGCCTGCAGGTCGCCGAGCGGCCCAACCTGGAGGCGATCGCCGCCGAGTACATGACCCTGCTCCGGCAGAGCGTGACCGCGGCCTCGGACACGGGGCTCGGCTCGCTCCAGGAGTTGCACGTGGTGACCGACGGCATGACCGCCCTGATGCTCGGCATCACCCACGAGTACTTCCTCTTCGCCGCCCTGCAGCCCGGGGCGCTCCTGGGCCGGGCCCGGTTCGCGCTGCGCAAGGCGGCCCTCGCCCTCGAGCGCGAGTTCATCTAAACCCTTCCGCCTGCTAGCATTCGCCCCTCTCCTGTCCCAGGCCGTCCCGCCGTGTGGCGCCGGACACGGGGAGTCCCAGGGAGGCACCCGCGTGGACGTCAAGGACCTGAAAGAGATCCTCCGCACGCTCGACGAGCGCCAGATCGCCGAGTTCGAGCTCGAGACCGAGGGCATGAAGCTGCGCGTGCGCAAGGCGAGCGCCGCGGCCCCGGCCACCGTCGTGGTCGCCTCCGGCCCGGCGCCGGTCGCCGTTCCGGCCGCCGTCCCCGCTGCGCCGGCGGCAGCGGCCGCGCCGCCGCCGGCCGCCGCCGAAGAAGCCGGCCTGACCGTGGTCAAGAGCCCGATCGTGGGCACCTTCTACCGCTCCCCGAACCCCGACTCGCCGCCATTCGTGAACGTGGGCGACCGGGTGCGCCTCGGCCAGGTGCTCTGCATCATCGAGGCGATGAAGCTGATGAACGAGATCGAGTCGGACGCGGCCGGCGAGGTCGTCAAGGTCCACGTGGAGAACGGCCAGCCGGTCCAGTACGGTGACCCGCTGTTCTCGATCCGCCCAGCCCAGTAGCCACGGATGTTCAAGAAGGTCCTGATCGCCAACCGCGGGGAGATCGCCCTGCGCGTGCTGTGGGCCTGCAAGGAGCTCGGCCTCAAGACCGTCGCGGTCTACTCCGAGCCCGACCGCGAGAGCCTGCACGTGCGCTTCGCCGACCAGGCCGTGTGCATCGGCCCGGCCCGCTCGATCGATTCCTACCTGAACGTGCCGGCGATCATCACCGCCGCCGAGATCACCAACGCCGACGCCATCCACCCCGGCTACGGGTTCCTTGCCGAGTCGGCCTACTTCGCCGAGATCTGCGAGGCCTGCAACATCAAGTTCATCGGGCCCGGCCCCCAGGCGATCCGCCTGATGGGCGACAAGAGCCGCGCCAAGAAGGCGATGATCAAGGCCGGAGTCCCGGTGCTGCCCGGCTCCACCGGCGTGGTGGAGGACGAGGAGGCCGCCGTCCGGGTGGCGAAGGACGTGGGCTACCCGGTGATCCTGAAGGCCTCGGCCGGCGGCGGCGGGCGCGGCATGCGCGTCGTGAAGAACCCGGCCGACCTCGCCCAGGCCTACCGCTCCGCCTCCGCCGAGGCCGCGGCCGCCTTCGGAGTGCCCGACGTCTACATCGAGAAGTACATCGAGCGCCCGCGTCACATCGAGATCCAGGTGATGGCCGACGCCAAGGGCAACGTGGTCTCGCTCGGCGAGCGCGAGTGCTCGATCCAGCGCCGCCACCAGAAGCTGCTCGAGGAGGCGCCATCGCCGGTCGTCAACGACAAGCTGCGGCGGCGGATGGGCAAGACCGCCGTCGAGGCCGCCGCCGCGGTCCAGTACGTCAACGCCGGCACCATCGAGTTCCTGCTCGACCACGAGGGCAACTACTACTTCATGGAGATGAACACCCGCATCCAGGTCGAGCACGGCGTGACCGAGCTCGTCACCGGGCGGGACCTCGTGAAGGAGCAGATCCTGGTCGCCGCGGGCCAGCCGATGAGCTTCAGCCAGCGCGACGTCGCGATCGGCGGCCACGCCATCGAGTGCCGGGTCAACGCCGAGGACCCGCGCACGTTCGCGCCCTCCCCCGGCCACGTGCGCCACTTCTACGTGCCCGGCGGGCCCGGCGTCCGGGTCGACACCTTCGCCCACGAGGGCTGCACGATCCCGCCGTACTACGACTCGCTGGTGGCCAAGGTGATGACCCACGGCCGCGACCGCCGCGAGGCGATCGACCGCATGCGGCGCACGCTCGAGGTGACCGTCGTCGAGGGCATCAAGACCTCGATCCCGCTCCACCTCGAGATCCTGCGCCACCCCGAGTTCGTGAAGGGCGAGGTGGACACCCACTTCATGGAGCGCTTCATGGCCCAGAAGAAGGCGGGGACGCTGTCGTGACGGCGCGACGCCTCGACGGGGCGCGGGTCGCTGCGCAGATTCGCGAGGAACTGGCCTCCGAAGTCGCGGTGCTGGCGGCCGCGGGCTGCCGGCCGGGCCTCGGCGTCGCCCTCGTCGGCGACGACCCGGCCTCGGCCGTCTACGTCGCGAGCAAGACCAAGGCCTGCGCCGAGACCGGCATCCACTCCGAGACGGCCCGCCTGGGGGCTGACGCCACGACGGCACAGGTGCTGGACGTGGTGCGCGGCTACAACGCGCGGGCGGACGTCCACGGCATCCTGGTCCAGCTTCCGCTGCCGAAGCAGGTCGATACCGAGGCCGTGCTGCACGCCGTCGACCCGAAGAAGGACGTCGACGGCTTCCACCCCGAGAACGTCGGGCTGCTGGTCCAGAAGCGACCGCGCTTCGTGGCCTGCACGCCCGCCGGCGTGATGGAGCTGCTGCGCCGCGAGGGCATCGACCTGCGCGGGCGGAACGCCGTGGTGCTCGGCCGCAGCGACATCGTCGGCAAGCCGATGGCGCTGCTGCTGCTGCACGCCGACGCCACGGTCACGATCTGCCACTCGCGGACCCGGGACCTCCCTGCCGTCACCCGCCAGGCCGACGTGCTGGTGGCCGCGATCGGCAAGGCCGGCTTCGTGCGCGCCGAGCACGTCAAGCCCGGCGCCATCGTCGTCGACGTCGGCATCAACCGCATCACCGACGAGGCCGAGGCCCGCGAGCTGCTGTCGCCCAAGCGGTTCGAGAGCTTCCGCGCGCGCGGCTCCGCGCTGGTCGGCGACGTGCACGCGCCCCAGGTGGAGGCCGTGGCCGGGGCGCTGACTCCGGTGCCGGGCGGCGTCGGCCCGCTGACCATCGCCTCGCTGCTGCGCAACACGGTGCGGTCGGCGCGATGGGTCCACGAGCGCTCCGCGTCGGACTGACCGGCGGCATCGCCTCCGGCAAGTCGCACGTGCTGCGGCGGCTGGCGGCGGACGGCTTCCACACCCTCGACCTCGACCGGGTGGCCCACGGGCTGATGGCGCCGGGGGGCGCGGCCTACGCGGACGTCGTGGCCACCTTCGGCTCTGGCATCGTGGCCCCCGACGGCACGATCGACCGCCCTGCGCTGGGCGCGATCGTCTTCGCCGACGCGAGCCGCCGCCTGCAGCTCAACGCGCTGGTCCACCCGCGGGTGCGCGAGGCGGAGGAGGAATGGCTGCGCCAGGTGCCCGCGGGCGGCGTGGCCGTCGTCGACGCCGCGCTGCTGGTGGAGACCGGCCTGCACCTGCGCTTCGACCGCCTCGTGGTCGTGCGCTGCACTCCCGAGCAGCAGCGGGAACGCCTGCGCCACCGCGACGGCCTCGACGCGGCCGCCGCGGAGGCCCGCCTGCGCGCCCAGATGGACCCGGCCGACAAGGCCCGCTTCGCCCATTTCGAGGTCGACAGCTCGGGCCGGCCCGCCGACACCGACGCGGCGGTCGACGCGCTGGCTGCCGTGCTGCGCTCCCAGGCCGACCGCGTCCCGCGGCGCGCCGCGCCTGCCGCGGAACTCGCGGCGGACTGGTGGGCCCGGCTCGTCGCGGGCGCGCCTCCGCTGCCCGAGCCGGCGGACGTGCGCGCGGCGGGGGAGCGCGGCGGCCTCGAGTTGCCGGCCCTTCAAGCGCGGCTGCGGCCGCCCCGCGGCGGGGCGTGGCACGACGCACCGGGCCCCGACCCCGAGTCCGGCGCCGCCACCTGGGCGGCCGCTGCGGCGGCGGGACTGGTGGCCGCGGAGCACCGGCCAGGGGACCTCGACTGGGCGGCCGCTGCGGGCTACGCGCTGGGCCGGCTCGGCTTCGCGGACCTGGCCGCCCACGCGGGAGCCGTGCACGTCGCCCTCGCCGCCTGCGACGCGGCGTCGGGTGGCCCGGAGGCGGGAGCAGACGCGCGTGCGCGCGCGGCCGCGCGCTTCTCGCCGGCCCCCCCGCCCGCGACGGCCACGGCGTTCGCGCGGGCCTTCGCCGGCTGAGCGGAGATCAGCGCGGCGGGACCAGCCGCTCCTCCACGAAGGTGTCCCACTCGTGGCACTGGGGACAGCGCCACTGGACGTCGGCCGCCCGGTAGCGGCAGCGGCGGCACACGTGGGGGGCCGCGAACAGGATGCTGCTGGTCGCGGCGTCGAGGTAGCGCTGGGTGTCCTCCCGCGGCAGGCCCAGCGCCAGCAGCGTGCGCCAGGTCTCGAGGTGCACGAGCAGCGCCTGGGGGTTCTCCTCGCCCGCGCGGCGCAGCAGGCCCAGCGCCTCGTGGGCGTCGCCGCGCGAGCGCAGCACGCGCGCGAGCGCCAGCCGCGCCCGCCAGTCGCGCGGGTGTTTCTCGATCGCGGCCTCGAGCAGGGCCGCGTGGCGCCCGGGCTCGCCTGCCGCCGCGCAGGCGCGGGCGTGCGACTCGAAGATCAGGTAGGCGCGTTCCGGCACGGCCCGCGCGGCGTCCTCGAGGGTTGAGGCCGCCAGCGCGGGGTCGCGGCGCTCGAGCACCTCGGCCAGGCCGAGGTGGGCCGGCAGCGCCCGGCGGTCGTGGCCGAGGGCCTCGCGGAAGGCCGCCTCGGCGCCGTCGGGGTCCCCCAGCCGCAGCCGCTCGCGCCCGACCTGGGCGTGGAGGTGGGCCAGCACGAGCGCGTCGTCGCCGCGCCGCCGCTTGGAGAGCCGGGTGCGCAGCGAGAGCGCGTCCTCCCATCTTCCCTGGTCCTCGCGGATCCGCTGCAGGCCGAGCAGCGCCGTCGCGTTGCGGTCGTCCTCGTCCAGCGCCTGCTCGAACGCGCGCTCGGCGCGATCGAGCAGGCCCGCGCGCCGGTAGTCCTCGCCCAGTGCCGCGAACGTGCGGGCCCGGGCCAGCGCGGGCATCCCGGCGCGGCGCGAGAGGCCCTGGTGGATCTGGATCGCCCGCTCGACCTGGCCGCCCTCGCGCAGCAGGCTGCCGAGCACCTGTTCGACCACCTCGCCACCCGGCGACTCCCGCGGCACCTGCGAGAGTTCGGCGACCGCCTCGTCGCGGCGGCCCTCCGACAGGTACTCGAGGCCCTGCAGGAACCGCTCGGAGAGGCCGGCGGCGCCGTAGGCGCGGTCGCGCGCGGAGGTCGTCCGGTAGGCGCGGCCGGCGAAGAAGCCGCACAGCGCGGCGAGCCCCGCGGCGAACAGCGCCGTGTCGGTCACGGCCGGAGCGGGCGCGAGGTCAGGACAGCTCCACGCCCAGGGTCGTGCGCAACACCTCGTCCCACTGGCCGCGGGCGCGCAGGATGGCCTCGACGAACTCGCGCACGCAGCCGCGCCCGCCCGCCGCCGACAGCGACATCACCGCCTCGTTGCGCACCTCGAGCGGGGCGTCGGCCGGGGCGGCCGACAGGCCCACCTGTGCGAACACGGGCAGGTCGTTCACGTCGTCGCCCACGTAGGCGACCTCGCGCGGCTCGAGCCCGAGCTCGGCGCAGATCTCGACGAGCGCCGGGCCCTTGAAGCGCACGCCCTGGCGCACGACCGCCATCTTCAGGTCGGCCGCGCGGTGGGCGACCGAAGCCGCGGAGCGGCCCGACAGCAGGCCGGTCTTCAGTCCCGCCGCCTGGGCCAGCACGATCGCGAGCCCGTCGCGCACGTGGAAGGCCTTGGCCTCGCCGCCGTCGGGCAGCACCAGGATCGTGCCGTCGGTGAGCACCCCGTCGACGTCGGTCAGCAACAGCTTGATCGCCTTGCAGCGCTCGGCCAGCAGGTCACCCTTCATCGCTTCAGATCATCTCCGTCTTCCACAGGTCGTGCAGGTGCAGCACTCCGTCGAGGCCGCCGTCCGCGGAGAGCACCAGCAGCGAGGTGATGCGGCGGGACTCCATCACGTCGAGCGCCTGGGTGGCCAGCGCCCGGCGGTCGATGGTGACCGGCGAGGTGGTCATGCACTCCAGGGCCGTGCGCTCGAGGAAGGCGTAGCCGTGGCGCTCCATGCCGCGCCGCAGGTCGCCGTCGGAGATCATGCCCAGCACCCGCCCGGCGTCGTCGACGACCGTCGTCATGCCCAGCCGCTTGCGCGTCATCTCGAAGAGCACGTCGCGCATGGCGGTCGACGACGCGACGCGGGGCGCCTGGTCGCCCGTGTGCATCACGTCCTCGACGCGCAGGAACTTCTTGCCCAGGCGCCCGCCCGGGTGCAGCACCGCGAAGTCCTCCACGGTGAAGCCGCGTCGCTCGACCAGCGCCATCGCCACCGCGTCGCCCATCGCCAGCGCCGCCGTCGTCGAGGCCGTCGGCGCCAGGCCCAGCGGGCACGCCTCCTCGCGGATCGACACGTCGAGGTGCACGTCGGCGGCCTGGGCCAGCGGCGAGGCCGGCCGGCCGGTCAGCGCCACCAGCGCGACCCCGAGCCGCTTCAGCGTCGGCACCAGCGCCAGCAGCTCCGCGGTGTCGCCGCTGTTCGAGATGGCGACCACGACGTCGCCCCTGACGATGCGGCCGAGGTCGCCGTGGATGGCTTCCGCGGGGTGCAGGAACAGCGAGGGGGTGCCGGTCGAGGCCAGCGTGGCCGACAGCTTCTGGCCGATCAGCCCGCTCTTGCCCATGCCGGTGACCACCACGTGGCCGCTGCAGCCGTGCAGCACCTCGACGGCGCGATCGAAGCGCTCGTCGAGGCGCGGGATCAGCTCGCGGATGGCCTCCGACTCGATCTCCAGCACCTTGCGGCCGGTCGCGCGCGACATGCGGCGATGCTAGCAGGAGCGGGCGGCGGCTCAGGCCGGGCGGCCGACGCGGGCGATCAGCGCCGCCAGCAGCGCCAGGCTCGCGACCAGCGTCGCCGCCAGGAGTGGCAGCCCGGGCCCGCCGGCGATCCACCACTCGACCCAGGCGATCGACGGGTAGAAGAGGCCGTGCGGCCCGGCCAGCGACCGGCCCTCGACCGCGAAGAAGTGGTGGAGCCCGGACAGCAGCGCCAGCACGACGGCTCCGGCCCGCGCCCGCGGAGACAGGGCGGCTGCGCCGGCCGCTGCCAGCGGCAGCAGCGCGGAGAGCGCGGGCGCCAGCCGCCGGGCCGGCTCCTGGAACTCGTAGGTCGCGAAGAAGAGCAGGTGGGCGCAGAGCACCAGCGCCGCGCTCGCGGCCGCCGCCGGCGCCGAGCGCAGGCCGAGCGCGGCCAGCAGCGCCAGCGCCGGGGCCTGAACCAGCAGCGCGCCCGCGTGGCGGGCGAGGCCCTCGTGCAGGGGCACCACCCCGAACGAGGCGCGGCCTTCGACGAGGTGGTATCCGCCGTCGAGCCAGTGCCCGTGGTAGCCCCAGTTCCAGGCGGCCATCACCAGGGCCTGGCCCAGGCCGGCCGCGGCCAGCTCGACGCCGGCCGCGCGGGTGCGAGCGGCGAGGCCGCCGCGCTCCGCGAGCCAGGCGCCGCCGGCGAGACCCGCCGCCAGCACGGAACCCGACGGGTTGAACCACGGCATCGCGAGCAGCGCCAGCGCCCGCGGCCAGCGGCCCGCGCTGCCCGCGGGCGCCGCGACGAAGGCGCAGCCGAGTGCCAGCAGGGCGGGCTCGGGACCACTCCGGTGGGCCACCATCCACGCCGGCCAGGCGAGCCCCAGCGCGGCCAGCGCGCAGGCGGCCGGCGCGTCCGCGAATCCGCTCCGGCGCAGTCCCGCGCTCGCGAAGGCGAGCGCGGCGACCAGGCACAGCGCGCCCTGGGCGTGGACCAGCACGCCGAACTCGCGGGCCCGGGCGAGGCCCAGCGCCCGGTCGAGGGCCAGCAACGGGGCCAGCAGCAGCGTGGTGCCGGGGAGCAGCCGCGAGCGCACGGGCGCTCCGCGCTCGACCGGCGCCCACGGCGCCTCCGGCACGGCCGCGACGCCGGCGTCGGCCAGCGTGAGGGTCCCGGCGTCGAGCAGGCGGCGGGCGGAGAGCAGCGCTTCACCCTGGTCCGTGACGATCCAGTGCCCGGGCAGCGTGGCGAGCTGCAGCGCGGCCACGGCCACCAGCGCCAGCCGCGAGAGCCGTCGCGGCGCGCCTGCCGTCACCGGCCGTGGGCGGCGGCGTGGATCGCGAGAAGCCGCCGCAGCAGGCGCTCGAGCTTCGACAGCCGGTAGGCGTTGGGGCCGTCGGAGAGGGCGCGGGCGGGGTTCTCGTGGACCTCCATGAACAGGCCGTCGACGCCGGCGGCGACGCCCGCCGGGCCCAGCGTGTCGATGAAGTGCGCCTCGCCGCCGGAGCGGTCGCCGAGGCCGCCGGGGCGCTGGACCGAGTGGGTCACGTCGAACACCACGGGGTAGCCGAACGAGCGCAGCACGGGGAACGAGCGGGGGTCGACGATCAGGTTGTTGTAGCCGAAGGTGAAGCCGCGCTCGGTGACCATCAGCCGCCGGTTGCCCGTGGTGGCCGCCTTCTCCATCACGCCCTTCATGTCCCACGGGGCCATGAACTGGCCCTTCTTGACGTTGACGACGCGGCCCGTGCGCGCGGCCTCGAGCACCAGGTCCGTCTGCCGGCACAGGAAGGCCGGGATCTGCAGCACGTCGGCGATCTCGGCGGCGCGCGCGACGTGGCTCGTCTCGTGGACGTCGGTCAGGATCGGCAGGCCCAGCTTCGCCTTCACCTCGCCGAGGATCGCGAGCCCGCGTTCGACGCCGGGGCCGCGGTACGAGCCGATCGAGGAGCGGTTGGCCTTGTCGTAGCTGGCCTTGAAGATCAGGGGGAGCCCGAGCCGGCCGCAGACGTCCTGCAGCCGCTTCGCGATCTCCATCGGGTGGCGCTCGTTCTCGATCACGCACGGGCCCGCGATCAGGAACAGGCCGCCGCCGCCGAGCCGCAGCGAGCCGAGCCGGACGGCCGCGGGGCGCTTCACGACAGCCCCACGGTGGCGACGTCGCCGGGCACGGAGGTGCCGGAGGCGTGCTCGCGCTGGCGGCGGTGGGCGAGGCTCGCGCGCACGAAGCCGGCGAACAGCGGGTGCGGCTCCAGCGGCCTCGACTTGAACTCGGGGTGGAACTGGACGGCCACGAACCACGGGTGGCCGGGGATCTCGGCGATCTCGACGAACTTGCCGTCGGGCGTGCGGCCCGTGATTCGCATGCCGTGGCGCTCGAGCGTCTCGAGGTAGGCCTGGTTGAACTCGTAGCGGTGGCGGTGGCGCTCGTGAACCGTCGTCGCCCCGTACTCGCGGGCGGCCACGGAGCCCTCGGCCAGCCGGCACTCGTACGATCCCAGTCGCATCGTGCCGCCCAGCTCCTCGACGCCCAGCAGGTCCTGCAGCTTGTAGATCACCTTGTGCTCGGCCTGCTCGTCGACCTCGGTGGAGCTGGCGCCGGCCAGCCCGCACACGTGCCGCGCGTACTCCACGGTCGCCCACTGGAAGCCGTAGCAGATGCCGAAGTACGGCGTGCCGCTCCTGCGCGCGTACTCCGCCGCCGCGACCATGCCGCCGGTGCCGCGGTTGCCGAAGCCGCCCGGCACCAGGATGCCGTCGACGCCGGCCAGCTTCTCCTCGGCGCCGCCCTTTTCCAGGTCCTCGGCCTCGACCCAGCGCCGCACGACGCGGACGCCGTTGCCGAAGCCGCCGTGGGTCAGCGCCTCGTTGAGGCTCTTGTAGGAGTCCTCGAACGAGACGTACTTGCCGACGATGCCGATCGTCACCTCGCCCTTCGGCTCGCGGATGCGGCGGACCAGGTCCTCCCACGCCGTCATGTCGCGGCCGCGGCTCTTGAGGCCGAGCGCGTCGAGCACGATGCGGTCGAGCCCCTCGCCCGACAGCACCAGCGGCACCTCGTAGATCGAGGCCACGTCTTTGGCCGTGATCACGGCCTCCTCCGGCACGTCGCAGTAGAGGGCGAGCTTGGCCTTGATGTCCGGCGAGAGGAAGCGGTCGGTGCGGCACAGCAGGACGTGGGGGTGGATGCCGATCTCGCGCAGCTCGCGCACGCTGTGCTGGACGGGCTTGGTCTTCAGCTCGTGGGCGGCGGCGATGTAGGGCACCAGCGCGAGGTGCACGAAGATCGCGTTCTCGCGGCCGACGTCGCGGCGGAACTGGCGCACCGCCTCCAGGAACGGCAGGCCCTCGATGTCGCCGACGGTGCCGCCGATCTCGACGATGCCGACGTCGGCGTCGCGGGTGGCGGCCCGGATGCCGGCCTTGATCTCGTCGGTGATGTGGGGGATCACCTGCACCGTGCGCCCGAGGTAGTCGCCGCGCCGCTCCTTGGCGATCACGGCGCCGTAGATCTTGCCGGTCGTGATGTTGGAGTGCTGCGAGATCTGGGTGCGGGTGAAGCGCTCGTAGTGACCCAGGTCGAGGTCGGTCTCGGCGCCGTCGTCGGTGACGTAGACCTCGCCGTGCTGGTACGGGCTCATGGTGCCGGGGTCGACGTTGATGTAGGGGTCGCACTTCATCATCGCGACCCTGAACCCGTGGCCCTCGAGCAGCGCGCCGATCGAGGCCGAGGCCAGGCCCTTGCCGAGCGACGAGACGACGCCGCCGGTGACGAAGATGTACTTGGTCGCCACTTACTGGTTCCCTTTCGTTGCGGAAGCGGACGCTGACGCGAGCTCGCGGGAGAGCAGCTCCCGGGCGCGCTCGAGGTCCGCGGGCGTGTCGACGCCGACGCCGGGGTCGGCGTCGAGCGCCACGACCCGCAGGCGGATGCCGTGGTGGAGGGCGCGCAGCTGCTCGAGGCCCTCGGCGTCCTCGAGCGGCGCGCGCGGAAGCGACGCCAGCCGCAGCAGGGTGGCGCGCCGGTAGACGTAGAGCCCGACGTGCTTGCGCGCGAGCCCGCGGCGCACGGCCTCGCGGGCCGCGTCCTCGGCGCTCGTGCCGTCGAGACGCAGGTGGGGGATCGGGCTGCGCGAGAAGTACAAGGCGTCGCCGCGGGCGTCGGTGACCACCTTGACCACCTGCGGTGCCACCAGGTCCTCGACCTGCGAGATCGGTGCCGACAGCGTCGCCATCTCGACCCCGGGGTCGTCGTGCAGCGGGGCGATCGCGCGGTCGATCGCCGCCGGGTCGAGCAGCGGCTCGTCGCCCTGGACGTTGACGACGATCCCGGCGTCCAGCCCGCGCGCGGCCTCGGCCAGCCGGTCCGTCCCCGAGGCACACCCGGCCGAGGTCATCACCGCGCGACCGCCGAAGCCGGCCACGGCCTCCGCGATGCGCTCGTCGTCGGTGGCCACCAGCACCGCGTCGACGCGGCGGGCCGCCGACGCGCGCTGCCAGACCCACTGGATCATCGGCCGCCCGCAGAGCTCGCGGAGAGGTTTCCCCGGGAGCCGCGTGGACGCAAACCGGGCCGGGATGATCGCGACGGTGGACAAGGGACTGGCGAGGGCCTTTCGCGAGTAGCCGGCAGTCTAGCAGGCCGGGCCGGCACCCGCACCGGCGTTCGCGACGCGCTCCCGACGGCGCGCGACGAGGCCGGCCACCGCGAGCGCGGCGAGCGCCGCCAGCGCCGTCGCAGGCCCGAGCCCCGCCGGCTCGTACGCGAGCCGCACCTCGTGGCGCCCGCCGTCCAGGCTCACCGCGAGGTGGCGATCGGCGAGCCGTTCGACCGTGGCGGGGGCGCCGTCGACCGTCGCCCGCCAGCCGCGCGCCCAGGCCTGGCGCACGATCAGCCGCGCCGGACCCGCCGCGGTTACCTGCGCGGCGAGGCGGCCGGGGCGCTCCTCGTGGCCGAGCAGCTCGCCGCCCTCGACCTCGATCAGCGGCGGCGGCGGCGGCTCGACGCGGTAGACGTCGAGCGCCAGCCCGGCGAGGCCGCGCAGCGGCACCCGCACGACGCCACGCAGCTCCGCGTGGGCCAGCGGGTCGAGGCTCGCGACGTGACCGACGCCTGCGGCGCGCAGCCGCGGCAGCAGCGCGTCGAGGTCGCCGCACAGCGCCTCGCGGGGCGACGTGACGCGGGCGCCGGGCACCATCATCGTCAGGTCGAGCGAGAGCGCGGTCGGCACCCGGGCGTCGACGTTGTAGTTGGGCGTCAGCGACTCGCGCATCAGCGCGAAGGTGGCCAGCTCGTGACGGCCGCGGTGCGCGCGGCGGAAGGCGCGGTAGGCCGCGCTGCCGTGCACGTCGCAGGTGAACAGCCGCGAGCCGCTGGCGCGCAGCCCCGCCGCCAGCGCCTCGCCCTCGGGCGACAGCCGGAAGAAGGCGGATGTCACGGTGGCGTTGAGCCCCGAGCCCGCGCGCAGCAGGTCGGTGCCGGCTGCGGCCGCGAGCAGCAGGGCGGCCGCCGCCGCGCGACCGCGCGCGCGCAGCAGCAGCGCGCCGGCCGCGGCGGCCACCGCCAGCGCTCCGCCGGCCGCGGCGTCGTTCAGCACGAAGCGCAGCGCGTCCGCGCTGCTCCCGGCATCCATGCCGGCGGGGAAGAAGCCGCGGGCGAACCAGGCGACCGCGCCCGGTGCCAGCACGGGCAGCACCGGGGCGAGCAGCAGGGGCAGGCCGAGGCCGAGGCAGGCCAGGAGCGGCCGGCGCCAGCGGTGGGCGACGGTCTCGAGGCCCGTCGCGGCCAGCAGCGCGACTCCCAGGTGCAGCGCGAAGAACAGCTTCTGCGGGTAGCGGAACGAGTGCAGCGGGGTCAGCCACTCGACCAGCGGGTCGAGCCCCGCGAAGGTCCCGAGCATCCCCAGCGCCACCGGCGGCAGCACCAGCAGCAGGCGCAGGCGCAGGGCGCGCAGCGGCTCGGCCAGGGCGCGCGCGCGGGCCGCCAGGCCGCCCGCGGCCAGCCCCAGCGCCAGCGGACCGAGGTAGAGGCTCAGGAAGTAGGGGAAGCCGCGGCTGAAGAAGTTCTGGCCCCAGTAGCGGTTGGCGGCGTCGCTCGGGTCGAAGTAGAAGCCCGAGACCAGCGCCTGCAGGGCCGACAGCGGGTGGATCGAGTGGGCCAGCACCACGGCGGTCGCGAAGCCGGCGCCGCGCTCGGTGCCCTCGAGCTGCGCGCGGAACGCGGCCAGCACGGGCGCCGTCAGCGCCGCCGCCAGACCCAGCGCGACCCCGGCGCGGGCCAGCCCGCGGGCGGTCTCGGCCGCCCCTGCCGCCGGTGCTCCCGGCCAGCACCGGCCCAGGCGCGGCACGGGCAGGCCCAGCGCGATCCCGAGCAGCATGGCCTGCAGCGCGAACTCGGCGGCCGTCGTCGACACCAGCACCGCGGTCGCGAGCGCGGCGAGCCCCAGGTCGCGCGGGCGGCCGGCCGCGACGGCGCGGCCCAGCCCCAGGACCACGAGCGGCGCCCAGGCCAGGGCCTGAACGTAGATGTAGAGGTTGAGCGTGGACAGCGCGAAGCCGCCCATCGCGTAGACGAGCGCGCCGCCGGCCCCGGCGAGCGGCGACAGGCCCAGGCCGCGGGCCAGCAGCAGGAAGGCCAGCGCCGCCGCCGGCACGTGCAGCATCAGCGAGGCCGACAGCCCGGGCTCCGCGGGCGAGAGCAGTTGCAGCAGGTCCAGGGGGTAGGACAGCGCCGGGATCGGCAGCGGCGCCCCCTCGTGCACGTACGGGTTCCACCAGGTGATCTCGCCCCGGGCCAGTCCGTCGAGCGCGAGCCGGCGCAGAGGGAAGAAGATGAGGCCGAGGTCGCGGAAGTAGAGCGACTCGCCGGAGAGCAGCGGGCGCGCGAAGGGCAGCAGCGCCGCCACGGAGGCGGCCAGCGCCGCGACGAGCCAGGCGCGGCGCTCGGAGGGCATGACGGCGCGGATGCTAGCATCGCGGGCGGTTGACGAACCCCCGCTGGATCCACGTCGCGCACGCCCTGCTCGTGGCCGTGCTGTTCGCTCCCACGCTGTTCCTGGGCGAGATGCCGTACTTCCGCGACGTCGTCTACACCTACTGGCCCGACCTCGAGTTCCTGTCCCGCTCGCTGCGCGCCGGGACCTTCCCGCTGTGGCATCCCGGCGCCGACGGCGGCGCCCCCTTCTTCGCGCCCTACCCGCCGCACCTGCTGCTCGCGCCGCTGTTCGGGGGCAGCGGAGCGCTCCGCCTGTCCACCGTGCTGCACGTGCTGCTCGCCGCCTCCGGCGCCAGCGAGCTCGCCCGCCAGCGCGGCACGTCGGTCCCCGGCGCGTTCGCAGCCGGGGTCGCCTTCGGGCTCGGAGGCGTGGTGCTCTCCAGCCTGCTCTACCCGGTGTTCCTGGCCGCGGCCTGGATGCCCTGGCTGGTGCGGGCCTGGCTGCGGCTCCACGAGCGGCCGACGCCGCCGCGGGCTGCGGCGCTCGCGCTCCTGGCTGCGCTCCAGCTCTCGACCTTCGGGGCAGAAGTCTGCCTGCAGACCGCCGTGCTCGCCTTCGTCCTGCAGCCGCCGCGCCGGAAGGCGGCGCAGGCGCTGCTGCTGTCCGTCGCGCTGTCCGCGGCGCTCGCGGCGCCGGTCCTGCTCGGGGTCCGCGCGATGGCCGCCGACACCGCGCGCGCCGCGGGGTTCCCGCCGGCGGTGGCGCTCGCCTACTCGGCCGCGCCCGCGGTGCTGGCCGAGGCGCTGGTGCCGGGTTTCTTCGGCGACCTGCGCGGCTTCTCCGGGAGCCAGTTCTGGGGGGCGTCGCTGCACCCGAACGGCTTCCCGTTCTTCGTCTCCCTCTACCAGGGGCCGCTGGTCCTGCTGTTCGCCGTGTTCGGCGGCTCGCGGCGGCTGTGGGGGCTGGTGGCCCTGGGCCTGCTGCTGGCGCTCGGCTCCCACGGCCCGTTCGCGCCGCTGCTCGCCCAGGCCAGCCACTTCCGGGCGCCGGTCAAGTTCGCCTTCCTCGTGGCCCTGTCGCTGTCGTTGCTGGCCGGGGCCGGGCTCGACCGCGTCCGCGGCCGCCGTCCGCTCGCGCTGGCGCTCTGCCTGGCCGCGCCGTTCGCCGTGCTGGGCGTCGCCGCTGCGTTCGACCCGCGCGGACTGGCGGGCGCGCTGGCGCCGCTGCTGCCGCCGCTCGGCGACCCGCACGCGGCGGCAGTGCTCGCCGAGCACTGGCCGCGCGCCCTGCTGCGGGTCGCGCTCCTGATGGTCCTGTGCGGCGCGCTCGTCGTCGCCGGGCGCGCCCGGCTCGCCCCGCTGCTGCTGGCCGGCGAACTGCTCGCGGCCAACGCGGGGCTGGTGCCGTCCGCTCCCGCCAGTCACTTCGCGCTGCGGCCCGAGGTGGCGGCGCTGCTCGCCCCCGTTCGCGCCGGGGAGCCGGGCCGGCTGTTCTCCTGCGGCCTGTGCGGCCTCCCCTCGCAGGCCTGGCGCGGCCGGCCGCGCACCGATCTCCCGTTGTTCGCGCTCGAGCGCCAGGCGCTGGCGCCGAGAGCCCACGTGCTCGACGGGCTCGACGGAGCCTTCGACGAGGACCGCATGGGGCTCGCCCCGCCCGGCGCGGCGCTGCCGCCGCCGCTGCGCGACCCGGCCCGGATCGCGGAGTACCACCGCACGCTGGCGCTCGGCAACGTGCGCTGGGTGCTGTCGTGGCGAGTGCTGCCGCCAGCCCTGGCGATCCCGCGAGGCGAAGCCGCCCTGGCGGAGGTGAACGACCGCCTCGGCCTCTACGAACTCGTCGGCGCGCTGCCCCGCGCCTACTGGGTCCCGCGCGCGATCGCCGTCGCGGACCGCCGCGCCGCGTGGCGCGCCTTGCGCGATGCGGACGAGCGCGCCGTGGTCGTGCTCGAAGCGAAGGCGACGCCCGCCTTCGACGCGGTGGCGGGGCCGGCCGAGGTGTCGTTCGCGTCCGCCGGCCCGCACCGGGTGCTGGTCCGGGCTCGCACGCCGCCCGGCTTCGTGGTCCTGCTCGACGGCTTCGGCGCGGGCTGGCGCCTGGAGGGCGGTGGCGAGTTGTGGCGCGCGAACGGCCGCTACCGGGCGTGGTGGACGCCGGGCGGTGCGCGCGAGTTCACCCTCGTCTATGCTCCCGGCTGGCGGGCACCGGCGCTGGCCGTGCTCGCGCTGGGCCTGTTGGGAGTGCTCGTGTCGGCGCTCACGCGGAGGCTTGACACCTCTCGCGTGGACGCTTAGAGTCCCTTACTTAAGTGCAAGATCTAGCGAGGTTTTTCTAGGCTCCGCCATGCCGGTGAAGCTGGGCGAACTGCTGCTGAAGGAGAACATGATCTCCCCCCAGCAGCTTCAGGAGGCGCTGGCCCACCAGAAGACGCACGGTGGGAAGCTCGGCAAGGCATTCGTGTCCCTCGGCTACGTCCGCGACGAGGAGATCACGAGCCTGCTGTCGCGCCAGTACGGCGTGCCGTCGATCAACCTCGACCACTTCGAGGTCGACCCGGCGATCATCAAGCTGATCCCGCCGGAGACCTGCCGCAAGTACCAGATCTTGCCGCTCTCGCGCTCCGGGGCAACGCTGACGATCGCCATGGCGGACCCGACCAACGTGTTCGCCATGGACGACATCAAGTTCATGACCGGCTACAACGTCGAGCCGGTGGTGGCGTCCGAGACCTCGCTCGAGGAGGCGATCGAGAAGTACTACGGCTCGACCCGCTCGCTGCAGCTCAAGCAGGACACGGGCGGGATCGGGCTCGGTTCGGCGCCGTCCCTCAAGGACGTGATGAAGGACTCGCCGGGCCTGACCGTGGACGACATGGCCTCGGTCGGTTTGTCCGAGGTCGACCTCGACTCGATCGCCGACGAAGAGGCGGACGTCGAGACGGTCAAGACGGAAGAAGACGAGATCGACCTCAACCAGCTCGCGCGCTCGTCCGAGGCGGCGCCGGTCGTCAAGCTGACCAACGTGCTGCTGGTCGACTCGCTCAAGCGCGGGGCCTCCGACATCCACATCGAGCCCTACGAGAAGGACTTCCGCGTCCGCTTCCGCATCGACGGCATCCTGTACAACGTGATGGCGCTGCCGCTGAAGCTGAAGGACCCGCTGACCTCGCGCATCAAGATCATGGCGAAGCTCGACATCAGCGAGAAGCGCCTGCCGCAGGACGGCCGCATCAAGATCCGGCTCAAGGTCGAGGACCGCAGCCGCGACATGGACTTCCGGGTCTCCTGCCTGCCCACGCTGTGGGGCGAGAAGATCGTGCTCCGGCTGCTCGACAAGACGAAGCTGATGCTGGACATGACCAAGCTCGGCTTCGAGCCGTCGTCGCTCGAGAAGTTCCAGCGCGCGATCGCCAAGCCCTACGGGATCGTGCTGGTCACCGGTCCCACCGGCTCGGGCAAGACCAACACGCTCTACTCCGCGCTGTCCTCGCTGAACAAGCCGGACACCAACATCATGACCGCCGAGGACCCCGTCGAGTTCAACCTGATGGGGATCAACCAGGTCCAGATCCGCGACAACATCGGGCTCAACTTCGCCGCGGCCCTGCGCTCGTTCCTGCGCCAGGACCCGAACACGATCCTGGTCGGCGAGATCCGCGACTTCGAGACCGCCGAGATCGCGATCAAGGCGGCGCTGACCGGCCACCTGGTGCTCTCGACGCTGCACACCAACGACGCGCCGTCGACGGTGTCGCGCATGGTCAACATGGGCATCGAGCCGTTCCTGGTCGGCACCGCCGTCAACCTGATCCAGGCCCAGCGCCTGATCCGCCGCGTCTGCTCCGGCTGCAAGGAGGAGGTGCGCGACGTGCCGGCCAAGACGCTGGTCGACATCGGGGTGCCGCCCGAGGACGTCGGCGGCATCAAGCTCTTCAAGGGCCGCGGCTGCGGCACCTGCAACGGCACCGGCTACAAGGGCCGTGTCGGCCTCTACGAGGTCATGGAGATCACCGAGGGGCTGCGCGACCTGATCCTGATGGGCGCCACCTCGCCCGAGATCCGGCGCAAGGCGGTCGAGGAGGGCATGCTGACCCTGCGCATGAGCGGCATCGAGAAGCTCAAGCAGGGGATCACGACGGTCGAAGAGGTACTCCGGGAGACCGTGGCGTAGTGCGGCGGCCCGCGCGAGAGGGGAGAGAGACAAAGTGGCACTGAGCCTCCACCAGTTGCTGAAGACGATGTCCGAGCTCGGCGGGTCCGACCTGCACGTGACCACCAACTCGCCGCCCCAGATCCGCGTCGACGGCCACCTGCGGCCGATGGACGTGCCGCCGCTGACCGCCACCGACACCAAGGCGCTGGCCTACAGCGTGCTGACCGACGCGCAGAAGCACCGCTTCGAGGAAAACCTCGAGCTCGACTTCTCGTTCGGCATCAAGGGCCTCGCCCGCTACCGCGCCAACGTGTTCATGCAGCGCGGCGCGGTCGCGGCCGTCTACCGCACCATCCCGTACGAGATCAAGGACTTCAAGAGCCTGGGCCTGCCGCCGATCGTGGCCGGCCTGTGCGAGAAGCCGCGCGGCCTGATCCTGGTCACCGGCCCGACCGGCTCCGGCAAGTCCACGACGCTGGCCGCGATGCTCGACAAGATCAACAACGAGCGTCACGACCACATGATCACGATCGAGGACCCGATCGAGTTCATCCACCAGCACAAGAAGTGCCTGGTCAACCAGCGCGAGGTCCACGCCGACACCCACTCGTTCTCCAACGCGCTGCGCGCCGCGCTGCGCGAGGACCCCGACGTCGTGCTGATCGGCGAGATGCGCGACCTGGAGACGATCGAGTCGGCGCTGCGCATCGCCGAGACGGGCCACCTCACCTTCGGCACGCTGCACACCAACTCGGCGGCCCAGACCATCAACCGCGTGATCGACGTGTTCCCGTCCCACCAGCAGGCCCAGGTGCGGGCCCAGCTCTCGCTGGTCATCGAGGGGATCATGTGTCAGGCGCTGCTGCCCAAGGCCTCGGGCGCCGGCCGCGCGATGGCGATGGAGATCCTGATCCCCAACTCGGCCGTCCGCAACCTGATCCGCGAGGACAAGATCCACCAGATCTACTCGACGATGCAGACGGGCCAGGAGAAGTACGGGATGCAGACGTTCAACCAGTCGCTGGCCAGCCTGTACTTCGCCCGCCAGATCACGCTGCAGACGGCGCTCGGCCGCAGTTCGCTGCCCGACGAACTGCAGGACATGATCAACCGCGGCGCGGGCCTCGCAACGCCGCAGGCCGGTCGGCCGCCGCAACGGCCGGCGGGCCGTTAAGAGAACGGGGAGGAGGCAGCCATGCCGACGTTCGTGTTCAAGGGCAAGGCGAGGGACGGGTCCGCGGTCTCCGGCGAACGTGCGGGGGAGAGCAAGGACGCCGTGATGGCGATGCTCCGCCGCGAGAACATCCTGGTCTCCTCCGTCAAGGAGAAGGGCAAGGAGGTCGCGGTCCCCAAGATGGGGGGCAGCGTGCCGGCCAAGGACCTGGCCATCTTCGTGCGCCAGTTCTCGGTCATGATCGACGCCGGCCTGCCGCTCGTGCAGTGCCTGGAGATCCTGGGCGGCTCCAACGAGAACAAGACCTTCGCCAAGATCCTGACCCAGACCCGGATGGACGTCGAAGGCGGCGCCTCGCTCGCGGAGGCGATGCGCCGGCACCCCAAGGCCTTCGACGAGCTGTTCTGCAACATGATCGCGGCCGGCGAGGCCGGCGGCATCCTCGACACCATCCTCAAGCGGCTCGCGACCTACATCGAGAAGAACGTCAAGCTGCAGGCCCAGGTCAAGGGCGCGATGGTCTACCCGGTCGCGGTCATCTGCATCGCGGCCGTGGTCATCGCCGTCATCCTGTGGAAGGTCATCCCGGTGTTCGCGGCGATGTTCGCGGGCCTCGGCGCCGAGCTGCCACTGCCGACGGCGCTGGTGATCATGGCGTCGGAGTGGTTCATCCGGCTGCTGCCGTTCCTGGTCGTGTTCGGCATCGGCTTCGTGATCGTGTTCAAGCGCTACTACGCGACCTACGCCGGGCGCCGCGTGGTCGACAAGGTGATGCTCAAGCTGCCGGTGCTGGGCACCATCTTCCAGAAGATCGCGGTCGCCAAGTTCTGCCGCACGCTGTCGACGCTGATCTCGTCGGGCGTGCCGATCCTCGACGGCCTCGAGATCACCGCCAAGACCGCCGGCAACGCGATCATCGAGGACACCATCATGTTCGTGCGCAAGGGCGTGGAATCCGGCCTGACGCTGGCCCAGCCGCTGCGCGAGTCGGCGATCTTCCCGTCGATGGTGGTGCAGATGATCGGCGTCGGCGAGCAGACCGGCGCCATGGACGCGATGCTCTCCAAGATCGCCGACTTCTACGAGGAGGAAGTCGACCAGGCCGTCGCCAACATGCTGACGCTGATGGAGCCGATCATGATCTTCTTCCTCGGCGGCACCGTCGGCGGCATCGTCATCGCGATGTACATGCCGCTGTTCGCGATGATCAGCCAGCTCTCGGGCTAGCCGGGAACCCGCGCCGCCCGCCGCGCCGCCCCGCCAGGGGCCGCCGGCGGGCGGCGGCGCTCCACCCCCACCGTGCTGCCGGAGCCCCAGTCCCAGTCCGACTCGCCGGCCCACGGCGACCTCGAGGTGCTCAAGCGCCTGATGGGGTTCCGCCTGGTGATGGTGACCACCCTGCTGCTGGTGGCCGCCTCGATCGAGGCCGTCTCCGACGACCTGGCCCCGGTCAACCCGATGTACTTCGTGATCGTGGCGACCTACGCGTTCACGGTGCTGCACGCGCTGGCGCTGGGAGTCCTGCCGTACCGCGTCCAGGTCTACCTGCAGACGCTGTCGGACCTGTCGATCATCACCGCGCTCGTGTGGATCACGGGCGGCGTGCGCGCGGGGTTCATGCTGCTCTACCCGCTGTCGGTGCTGACCGGGACCGTGCTGCTGGAGCGCGGTCGCGGCCTCGACCTGGCCGCCTTCGCGACCGCGGCCTACGCCGCCGTGGTGTGGGGCGTGCGGGTCGGGGCGCTGCCCCCCGAGGGCCTCTCCGACGTCCTGTTCCTGCCCGAGACGCGGCTGGCCTACTCGGTGTTCGTGACCGGCGTGGCGTGCACCACGGTGGCGCTGATCGGCTCCTACCTGACCGAGAGCCTGCGCGCCGCCGGCCAGCAGCTCGAGCGCACCGCCGGCGAGGTGGAAGGCCTCAAGGAACTGAACGAGGTCATCGTCGCCAGCATCCACTCGGGCCTGCTGACCGCGGACGCCGGGGGGCGGATCAGCTACGCGAACCGCTTCGCGGAGACGGTGCTCGGCCTGCCCTACGCGGCCCTGCGCGGCCGCGCGCTGGCCGAAGTGCTGGGCGATCCCCGTTTCGACGATGCGGGGCTGCGGATGCGGGCCGCGACCGCCGAGCTGGTGCCGATGGCGGTGGCCTACCGCAGGCCCGATGGCGAGGCGCGCGAGCTGGGGGTCTCGGTGTCGGTGCTGGGCGAAGGCTGGGGCTACCTGCTCGCCGTCCAGGACCTGACCGAGGTCAAGCGCCTCGAGCGCGAGGTGCGGATCAAGGAGCGCCTGGCGGCCGTCGGCGAGATGGCGGCCGCGCTCGCCCACGAGATCCGCAACCCGCTCGGATCGATCAGCGGCTCGGCCCAGGTGCTGATGGCGGAGCCGGGCATCTCGGAGGAGCAGCAGCACCTGCTCGACATCATCCGCCGCGAGTCGCGGCGGCTGTCGGAGGCGCTGACCCAGTTCCTGCGCCAGGCGCGGCCGACTCCGGCACGGCTGGAGCCGCTCGACCTGGTGCCGACGATCGAGGAGGCCGTCAAGCTGCTGCGCAACGCGCCGGAGGTGCTGCCGGTGCACGAGATCGGGTTCGAGGCCGGCGCCGGCCCGCTCGTCTGCCGCGCCGATCGCGACCAGATCCTCCAGGTGTTCTGGAACCTGACCCGCAACGGCCTCGAGGCGATGCCGGCAGGCGGGCGGCTGCGCGTCTCGCTGCGTCGCGAGGGCGGCGAGGTCGTGCTCTCGGTCCGTGACGACGGGCACGGCCTCGCCGGGGGCCCCGAGCGCCGCATCTTCGAGCCGTTCCAGACCGGCCGCGAGATGGGCACCGGCCTCGGCCTCGCCATCGTCTACCGCATCGTGCGCGAGCACGGCGGCGACATCCAGGTCGAGAGCCGGCCGGGCGAAGGCACCGACGTCCGCGTCCGGCTTCCGCTGCTGCCGCTGGTCGCCGTCGCGTGACCCGCCGGCGCCAGGCGCTGGCCCTCGCCGCGCTGGCGGCACTGCCGAGCCTGCCGGCCCTGGTGGGAGCGCGCGTGTTCTTCCAGCGCGACGTGATCAACTACTGGCTGCCGACCGTCGAGACCTTCGTGCGCCAGACCGCGGCGGGAGAGTGGCCGCTGTGGAACCCCGGCGTCGGCTTTGGCGCTCCGCTGTGGGCCGACCCCAACTTCCAGTGGGCCTACCCGACCACCTGGCTCAACCTGCTGCTGCCCCCCGGCCTCGCGTTCGCGGTGCTGGTCGCGAGCCACGCGGCATGGGGCGCGCTCGGGGCCCGGCGGCTGGCGGCGGCCGCCGGGGCCGGCGCGGGGCCCTCGTTCCTGGCGGGTCTGGCGTTCGCCTGGGCCGGGCCGTGGCTCTCTTCGGCGACGCTGTGGCACCACTACTGCACGGTGGCGTGGGCGCCCTGGGTGCTGCTGGCGCTGGAGCGGCTCGCCGCCCGTCCGGGCGCGCGCCGCGTCGCCGCTCTCGGCGCCTGCGCCGGGGCGGCTGCGCTCGCCGGCTCGGCCGACGCATGCCTGATGATCCTGCTGCTGGCGCTCGCCCGCCTCCCCGCGCTGCTCGCGGCCAGCCCCTCTCGTCCCGCGTTCGCGGCGGGGGCCGCGTCTGCGGCGGCCCTGGCCGCAGGCCTGGCCGCGATCCAGTGGCTGCCCACCGCCCACGTCCTGGCGGCCGGCCTGCGCGGCGCGCTGCCCGAGTCGGCGCGCCTGTACTGGTCGCTGCATCCCGCGTCGCTCGTCGACCTGGCCGTGCCGCGCCTGCTCGCGTCGATGCCGTGGAGCGCGGGCGCGCGCGCTGCCCTGTACGAAGGACGCGAGCCGCTGATCGAGGGCCTCTACCTGGGGACCGGCGTGCTGATGCTGGCGGCGCTGGCCCTGCTCGCCGCGGAGCGCCGGCACCTCGCCCGGGGGCTCGCGCTGGCGGCTCTGGTACTGCTGGGTCTCGCCCTCGGGCGTCACGGGTTGCTGGCCGGGGTGCTGGCCCTGCCGGGCTTCGCGCAGTTGCGCTATCCCGCCAAGTACCTGTGGCTGGTGCCGCTGCTGGCGTCGCTGCTGGCGGCCCTCGGCGCGCACGCGCTGCCGCGTGCGCGGGCTTCCGCTGTGGCGGCGGTGGCGCGGGCGGGGCTCGGGGCGGCGGCGCTGTTCGCTTCGCTCGTGGTCGTGCTCGTGGTCCGGCCGGAGGCGCTGGCGCCGTGGCTCGCGGCCGGCATCGAGCCTCGAGCCGCCGCCGTGGCCGCGGCGGCGAGGCTCGGCCAGGCGGCGCTCGTCGCGGCTGCGACGGCGCTCCTGATGCGGCATCACGCGGCGCGGCCCGGCTCGCTGGCGCCGCGGGCGATCGCCGCCGTGGCGCTGCTCGACCTCGGGCTCTTCGCACTCGCCCAGCACGCGTGGGCGCCGCCGGGACTGCCTGGACATCGGCCGCCGGTCGTGCGGGCGCTGCAGGAAGAGGAGGCCAGCCGCGTGCTGGTCCGCCGCGGGTCGCAGCGGCTCGAGGACGAGTTGCGCTTCGGGCCCGCCGGCTGGGAGCCCGAACCGCGCTTCGTGCTCGGCCTCCAGGACCTGCTGCTGCCGCCCGCGGCCGCACGCTGGGGCCTGCGCGGCAGCTTCGACGGCGACTTCACCGGCCTCGCGCCGCGGCCCACGTCGGCCCTCGCGGCGTTCGCCGTCGGCGCGGGCGCGCACGAGGCCAGGGCGCGCCTGCTGCGCTGGGGCGGGGTGTCGCACGTCGTCACGCTCGAGGAGCGGCCGCCGGTGGCGGGAGCCGTCGCCGTCGCCGCCTTCCCCTCGGTGTTCCGGGAGCCCGTGCGCCTGTTCCGCCTGTCACCGCCGCTCGCGCCGGTGCGCGCCGCGTGCGGCGTCCGTCGTCTCGACGACGCCGCCGCGCTGCGGTTCCTGGTCGACCCCGCCACCGACTCCACGCGAGAGGTCGCCGCGGCGGAGCTGGCGCCGCGGGCCTGCCCCGACGGCTTCGAGGCACGGGTGACTGCGCTCGCGGCGGGACCGGCGGCCGCGTCGTACGAGGTCGAGTTCTCCCACGCCGGCGTGCTGGTGGAGGCCGCAGCAGCCTACCCGGGCTGGAGCGCGCGGGTCGATGGAACGAGCGCGGCGGTCGCCGTGGTCGACCTCGTGTTCCGGGCCGTCGAGGTGCCCGCCGGACGTCACGTGGTCGAACTGCGGTACCGGCCGTCGGGCCTCGCGCCGGGCCTGGGGCTGGCGCTCGGCTCGGCGCTCGCGCTGGTCGCGCTGGCGCTGCGGAGCGCGCGCCCGCCGGCCGCGGGCTGCTAGCATCGCCGCCTCGATGGGAGACACCCGCCGGATCCTGATCGTCGACGACGAGCCGTCGATGCGCGAGATGCTCGCCATCATGCTGCGCAAGGAGGGCTACGCCATCGAGACCGCCGAGGGCCGCGTGGCCGCTGCGGCCGCCCTGTCGCGCGCGCCCGCCGACGCGGTGATCACCGACGTCCGCCTCGGAGACGGCGACGGCATCGAGATCCTGCGCCACGTCAAGGCCGCCTCGCCCGAGACGGTCGTGATCGTGATGACCGCCTACGGCTCGACCGAGACGGCCGTGGCAGCGCTGAAGCTCGGCGCCCACGACTACCTGGTCAAGCCCTTCGACGTCGACGAGCTGAAGATCGTCCTGCGCAACGCGCTCGAGCGGCAGCGGCTGCAGGAGGAGAACCGCATCCTCAAGGCGGAGTTCCGCTCGCGGGCGGGGCTCGACCGCATCCTCGGCGTTTCGCCGGCGATGACTGCGCTGTTCGAGATGATCCGCTCGGTGGCGTCCACCACCTCGACCGTGCTGATCACCGGCGAGAGCGGGACCGGCAAGGAGCTGGTGGCCAAGGCGCTCCACGCCCAGTCGCCGCGCCAGGGCGCGCCGTTCGTGTCCGTCAACTGCGGGGCGCTGACCGAGACGCTGCTGGAGAGCGAGCTGTTCGGGCACGTGCGCGGCGCCTTCACCGACGCCCACCAGAGCCGCAAGGGGCTGTTCGAGGCGGCCCACCGTGGCACGCTGTTCCTCGACGAGGTGGGCGAGACCACCCCGGCGATGCAGGTCAAGCTGCTGCGCGCCCTGCAGGAGAAGCGCATCCGCCGCGTCGGCGGCACGGAGGAGACCGAGATCGACGTCCGCATCATCGCGGCGACCAATCGCTCGCTCGAGCAGCTCGTCGCCGAGGAGCGCTTCCGCGAGGACCTCTTCTACCGGCTGAGCGTGATCCCGATCCGGCTGCCCCCGCTGCGCGAGCGGCGCGAGGACGTGCCGCTGCTCGCGGCCCACTTCCTCGAGCGCTTCGCCCGGGAGATGGGCAAGGGCGTCACCCACCTGTCGGAGGAGGCGCTCGCCCGCCTGCAGGCCCACGACTGGCCCGGCAACGTCCGCGAGCTGGAGAACGTGGTGGAGCGGGCCGTGGCCCTCGAGACCTCGCCCGTGGTGCTGCCCGAGCGGCTCCCCCGCGATCTCGGGCGGCCGCGACCGACGGTCTCCGGGGCGGTCGAGCCCCGCGAGGGTTTCGATCTCGACGCCTACCTGCGGGACGAGGAAGCCCGGCTGGTGCGCCTCGCCCTCGAGAAGGGGGCGGGGGACCGATCCCAGGCGGCCCGCCTCCTCGGCGTCTCGACCCGCTCCCTCCGCTACCTGATCGGGAAGCACCAACTCGGCGAGGCGTGACAAAAATTGAATGCCGAGACAATTTTTGTCACCGTGATCTTCATCACTAAGTCTTCAAAATCAACGACTTAGCTTTCGTCCTAGGGTGGCACGCCGGTTGCTTTAAGTGCTCGCAAGCCAGTCACTGGCAACCAAGGAGATCCTAGGACAATGAAGAATCAGAAGGGTTTCACCCTCATCGAGCTGCTGATCGTGGTCGCGATCATCGGCATCATCGCCGCGATCGCCATCCCGAGCCTCCTCCGCGCCCGCATCTCGGCGAACGAGTCCGGTGCGATGGGTGACTCGCGCTCGGTGGGTTCGTCGGAGGTCGCCTACTCCTCGAACAACGGCGGCGCGTTCGGTCAGATCTCGTGCCTGGGCACGCCCTCGTCCTGCGGCTTCGCCGGCGCGACCACCCCGTTCCTCGACACCGCCATCACCGGCCTCGGCGCGAAGAGCGGCTACAACCGCTCGTTCGAGTCGGGCACGACGCTCGCCGGCTCGGTCGACACGAACGGCCTCGACGGCTTCGTGTACCACGCCACCCCGATCACCGTGGCCCAGACCGGCAACAAGGGCTTCGGCATCGACGGCTCCGGTCTGATCTGCTTCACGACCGATGGCGTGGCGGTTCCGTCGTCCGGTGGTCGCCTCGAGACCACCTGCAACCCGGTCAAGTAAACGACCTTCGCGGCCGGCAGGCCCCGTGCCTGCCGGCCGTCGTACCCCGGACTCGCAAACGACAAGGAGCCGACCTGTGCACAGGCAACGCGGTTTCACGCTGATCGAACTGCTGATCGTGGTCGCGATCATCGGCATCATTGCCGCGATCGCCATCCCCAGCCTGCTGCGGGCCCGGATCTCGGCCAACGAGTCGGGCGCCATGGGCGACTCGAGGTCGGTGGGCTCGGCCGAGCACGCCTATGCTTCGTCCAACGGGATGGCCTACGGCGTGATCTCCTGCCTGGGAACGCCCAGCTCCTGTGGCTTCTTCGCCTCGACCACGCCGTTCATCGACACCGCGATCGCGGGGCTCGACGCCAAGAGCGGCTACAACCGCTCGTTCGTCCCCGGCACGACGATGGCGGGTACGATGGACACCAACGGCATCGACTCCTACCTCTACATCGCCACGCCCACCACGGTGGCCCAGACGGGCAACAAGGGCTTCGGCATCGACGCCTCGGGGATGATCTGCTTCACCACCGATGGCGCGGCGCCGCCGTCGACCGGCTCGGTGCTGGCCTCGACCTGCTCCGCGGTTCGCTAGGCCCCGAAAGCCCCTTTCGCAAGACGCCGTTCTCCGTACCCCTCGGGCGCCCTCCCGCCCACCGGCCCCTGGATCCTTCGGGTTCCGGGCTGAGATCCAGGAAGTCCGCGCGGTCGCGAGACCGCCAAATAGGGAGGTCGCATGTCCGAGTCGCGCCGCACCGCCGGTTTCACCCTGATCGAACTCCTGATCGTGGTCGGCATCATCGGCATCATCGCCGCCATCGCCATTCCCAGCCTGCTGCGCTCGCGGATGTCCGCCAACGAGTCGGGCGCCATCGCGGACTCGCGGGTGGTCGCTTCGGCCGAACACGCATACGCGGGAGCCAACGGCAGCGCCTACGGGCACATGTCCTGCCTGGGCACGCCGGTCAACTGCGGTTTCGCCGCCGGCACCACGGCGTTCGTCGACTCGATGGTCGCCTCGCTCGCCACCAAGAGCGGCTACAACCGCTCGTTCGTGCCCGGCTCCACGAGCCGCGGCAGCGTGGACACCGACGGCCTCGAGTCCTGGGTGTACGTGGCGACGCCTTCCAGCGTCGGCCAGACGGGGACCCGCGGGTTCGCCGTGGACGACAAGGGCATGGTCTGCCAGGACGCAAGCGGTGCGGTGCCGCCGCTCAGCGGCGCGCGTCTCGACGGGACCTGCTCGCCCGTCCGCTAGAAAGCGCGCGCCGCGGGCGGGGGGACGCCGTCTCGCTCCGTATAGAATCGAAGCGAGGAGGTGTGTCCGCGTGCAGTCCTCGTCGTCACCGGCGCTGCGCATCGCCGGCCTGACCAAGACCTATCGCCTGGGGCTGACCGGCCGCGTCACGCGCCAGGCCCTGCACCCGCTCGACCTCGAGGTCCGGCGGGGCGAGATCTTCGGCTACCTCGGCCCCAACGGCTCGGGGAAGACGACGACGCTGAAGGTGCTGATGGGGCTCGTGCGGGCCGACGCGGGCACCGTCGAGGTGCTCGGCCTGCCGCTCGCCGACCCGGCCTGGCGGCGGCGGGCCGGCTATCTCCCCGAGCACCCCTACTTCTACGACTACCTGACGCCGGCCGAGTATCTCGGCTACGCCGGCCGCCTGCTGGGGCTGGAGGCCGGGCTGATCGCGGCGCGCAGCGAGGAACTGCTGCGCCTCGTGGGTCTCTCCGACTCGCGCGACGTGCCGATGCGCCGGTTCTCGAAGGGCATGGTGCAGCGCCTGGGGCTGGCCCAGGCCCTGCTCAACGACCCCGAGGTCGTCTTCCTCGACGAGCCGATGTCGGGCCTCGACCCGATCGGACGCCACATGGTGCGCAACATCATCCTGGGCCTGCGCGAGCGCGGGAAGACCGTGTTCTTCTCGACCCACATCCTGCCCGACGCCGAGACGCTGTGCGACCGCCTGGCGCTGCTGCGGGCGGGGCGCCTGCTGAAGGTGGGGCGCCTCGACGAGATCCTGTCGATCGACATCTCCCACTTCGAGGTGCTGTGCTCCGGTGGCGGCGCGGCGGCCCGCGAGGCCGCTGCCGGAGCGGGCGCCGGCGCCGCCCGCGAGATCGGCGAACGCTGGCGGGTCGAGATCGACGAATCCGCGCTGCCGGCGCTGGTCGCCGCCGTCACCGCTGCCGGCGCCCGCGTGCTGGGCGTGCAGCCCGTGCGCGAGTCGCTCGAGGAGTACTTCTTCCGCGAGATGGGCGGCGACACTGCGAGGGACCCGTGGACGCTGGGCGACTGAGCCGGATCGCGGCCGTGGCCGCGAACACCCATCGCGAGGCCGTGCGCGAGCGCGTGCTCTACAACCTCGTGTTCTTCGCGATCGTGATGATCCTGTCCGGGCTGCTGCTGGGCCAGCTCTCGATCCGCCAGGACGAGAAGATCATCAAGGACATCGGCCTCGCCGCCATGGACGTCTTCGGCACCCTGATCGGGGTCTTCCTCGGCGTCTCGCTGATGAGCAAGGAGATCGAGCGCCGCTCGCTCTATCCGCTGCTGGCCAAGCCGCTGTCGCGCGAGGAGTTCCTGGCCGGCAAGTTCCTGGGCCTGTCGTTCACGCTGTTCGTCAACGTGAGCGTGATGGCGGCGGGCCTGTACGCGACGCTGCTGGCCACGGGCCGCGGCGCGGATCCCGCGCTGCTCAAGGCGGTGCTGCCCATCTACCAGGGCCTGGTGCTGGTGGTGGCGATCGCCGTGCTGTTCTCGACCGTCACCTCCTCGGCGCTGGCCGCGGTCGGCACCGTGTGCGTCGTGGTGGCGGGTCGCTACTCGGACGTCGTGCGCAACATGCGCGACGTGGTCCCCGACGCGCCGACGTGGCTGATCGAGGGCCTGTACTACGCGATGCCGAACTTCCGCAACTTCGACTTCAAGAACCGCGTCGTCTACGGCGACCCGGTGGGCTGGAACGACCTCGGCTTCGTGACCGTCTACTGGCTGCTCTATCTCGCGCTGACGCTGGGTGCGGCCGCTGCCGCGTTCCGCGGCCGCGACTTCCACTGAGCGATCCCGTGCGCCGCCGGACGCCCTGGCTGCTGCTCCTGCTGCTGCCGCTGATCGCGGGCGTGCAGCGCGAGCTGGACGCCCGCCTCGGCCGCTACCGCGCGACCGAGGAGGCGCTGTTCGTGTGGTCCGGCACCGCCGTGCGCCGCATGGCACCGGGCCTCGAGAACGTGATGGCCGACCTGTACTGGCTGCGCACCGTGCAGTACTTCGGCGGCCAGCGCGCCTTCGACCGCGACAAGCGCTTCGACCTGCTGGAGCCGCTGATCGAGATCACGACGACGCTCGACCCGCGCTTCGAGCTCGCGTACCGCTACGGCGCCATCTTCCTCGCCGAGCCCTGGCCGCAGGGAGCCGGCCAGGCCGAGGCGGCGCTGCGGCTGCTGGAGAAGGGCGCGCGCGAGATGCCGCAGTCCTGGCGGATCCGCTGGGATGCGGGCTACTTCCGCCACCTGTTCATGGACGACCCGGCCGGCGGGGCCCGGATCCTGCTCGAGGCCGCCGAGATCCCGGAGGCGCCGTACTGGCTGCGCACGCTCGCGGCCGCGATGAAGAGCAAGGCCCCCGGCGAGCGCGGGTTCGCGCGGCAGCTCTGGCAGCAGATCCACGACGAGGCCGAGGCGGCGCCGATCCGGCGCAACGCCCGCCTCCACCTCGACTACCTCGACGCGGCCGACCGCCGCGACGCGCTGCAGGCGCTCGTGGACCGCTTCCACGAGGCGCAGGGGCGCTGGCCGCGGTCGCTCGCCGAGGTGGTCCGCGACCGTGCGCTGCTGACCGACGCCGCGGGCGTGGCCTGGGACTACGACGCGACGACGGGTCGCGTCCGGATCGCGCGGCTGTCGCCGCTGTGGAGGCTCGATCGATGGAAGGCCCTGTGACCCGACGCGACGCGCTCTTGGCTTTCGCCGCGCTCGCCCCCGCGCTCCGCGCCCGCGCCGCCGGCCCCGCCGGCGCGCCGGGCCTCAAGCCCGGCGACCGCGTGCCGCCGCTGCACATCACGGCACTCGACGGCCTGCCGCGCAAGCTCGACTGGCCGGCGGGGAAGTCGACGGTCGTGATGTTCTTCCTGCCGAGCTGCTCGGTCTGCCACACGATGTTCCCGCGCTGGAACCAGGCCTTCGCCCGCAAGCCGGCGTCGCTGGAGGCGGTCGGCGTCGCGCTGGAGATGGAGCCTCCGGGCTTCTTCGACGCCTACCAGATCCGCTTCCCGGTGTTCCGCGGGCCGGGCGTGGCGCCCGCAGACGTCGACCAGCGCCGGGCCTTCGCGGAGGCGTTCAAGGTCCGGCAGGTGCCGACCACCCTGCGGGTCGGGCCCGGCGGCGTGGTCGAGGAGTGCCACGTCGGCCCGCTCGACCTCATGAAGCTGGGCGAGGTGTTCCGGGCCTGAACCCGAGCGCCAGCGCCGCGGCCAGGGCCAGCGCCCCGGCCGCGGCCAGCGCGGCCCCGTGCCGCAACGCGTCGGGGCGATAGGCGAGGCGCACGACGTGGCGGCCGGCCGGCACGGCCACGGCGCGGAACGCGACGTTCGCGCGCAGCACCGGCTGCGGCGTCCCGTCCACGTCCGCCCGCCAGCCGGGGTCCCACGCCTCCGCGAGCACGACCCACCCGTCGTGCGAGAGCAGGGTCTCGAGTTCGACGTGGTCCGAGCCGCGCGTCTTCTCGCGCACCTCCGCGGCGAAGCCCGGCGGCGCGGGGCGCGCCGAGCCCTCCGCCAGCACGACCACGGCCGCGAGGTCGTGGCCGGGGTCGAGCAGTGCGCGGTAGGCGTCCCAGCCGTCGGCGACGAGGGCCCCGCCGACGCCGCGCGCCCGCGGCAGCTTCCCTGGCACGCCGAACACGTGGATCGGCTCCGCGAAGCCGCCTGGCAGCACGGCCCGCTCCTCCAGCCCCGGGTGTCCTTCGCCGTGCAGCGCCAGCACCGCGTCGACCGAGCCCAGTTGCAGCAGCCGCAGGTAGCCGGGCGTCTCCGCGGAGTCGCGCTGGAGCTGGACCAGGTCCCGCAGCGGCAGCGGGTAGAGGCGCATCAGGTCGTGGCTGAAGCTCCCCGCGAGGCCGTGGCGCGGGCCGATCGAGGGAAACAGGTAGTGCTGCAGGCCCAGCGCGCGGGCGAAGGCCGGCGGCAGGCCGCGCGGCGTCTCCAGGAAGAAGCCGCGCAGGTCGCGCTCGGGGTAGCGCTTGCCGGCGGGGCGCGCGCGGTAGTCCCAGACGTGGATGCGGGCCGCGGCGGGCAGTGCCTCGAGCGTCGGCGGCCGGAAGCGCAGCAGTCCGGGCGGCGCCAGCGGGTTGAGGCCGCGGTGGGCGCCGGCGGGCTCGATCGCGGCGAAGAGGCCCGCCAGCAGCGCGCCCGCTGCTGCCTTGCCGCGCAGCGCGAACCCGCCGATGGCGATCGCGGCGGCGAGGGCCAGCAACGGTGCCCACGGCGCAGCGCGGGGAGACGGGAACGGCCGAGCGAACGGCACCTCGGGCAGCGGGGCGAGGGCCAGCGTGGCCGCGACGGCCGCGGCGGCGGCCAGCGCGACGAGCGCCCGGCGGCGCGCGGCACCGCCGCCGGCCGCGGCGCAGGCCTCGGCGCCGAGCGCCGCCAGCAGCGCGAAGCCGAGCGCCGCTGCGGGCATCGCCTTGACCGGAAACCGCAGCGCCTGCAGCGGCGGCAGCAGCGCCTCCATGGCGGAGTGGAACGGCGCGTGGCGGCCGAGCGCGAACGCCAACAGCAGCAGCGTCGCCACCGCGATCGCCGCCGCGGTCCGGCGACGCGTCGACGCCGTGGCCGCGGCGAGCAGGCCGAGCGCCGGCAGGCCCATGTAGAGCGAAGCCAGGAACGGCTCGGCGTCCTCGCGCACGACCAGCGGGTCGCCGGCCGGCCGCGGCAGGGTGTCGACCGGGACGGGCAGGAAGAGCTGGAGCAGGGCGCCGGGCCGCACCGACCAGTACGTGCGCGCGGCGGGCTCGAGCTGCTCGCGCGCCGAGCGCCCCGCGACGTCGAGCGCGGGCCACCAGACGACGGCGCTCAGCGTCAGACCGAGCAACGCCGCTCCCGCTGCGGTCGCAAGGCGCGTTCGGCGCGGGCCCGCTCGCAGCAGTCCGGTCACGGCCAGCGCCGCGGACAGCGCGGCGCCGCCCAGCGCCATCTCGCCCGAGCCCGCGAGCACCTGGAAGGCGAGCGCGAGCCCCCAGAGGGCAGCGCTCCCCGGCCCGGGCGCGTGCAGGGCGCGCAGGCCCGCCCAGGCGATCCACGGCAGCCAGGCGGCCCCGCACAACTGGTGCCACAGGCTGCCCATCGAGAGCAGCGGTCCCGACGCAGAGAAGAGGGCGCCCGCGAGAGCCGCGAGTGGCGGCGAGAGGCCGAGCCGCCGCGCCAGCGCGTGAGCTCCGAGCGCCGCCCAGGCGACGTGCAGCACGACGATCGCCGAGTACGCGGCCCACGGCTCGAGGGCCACGAGCAGCCAGGTGGTGGGGTAGGCCGACTGCGTCTGCGGGTTGGCCCAGTGCGGTTGTCCGAAGCCCCACAGCGGGTCCCACAGCGGCAGCTCGCCGGCGGCCAGCGCGCGCTTGAACGCCCAGGCGTGGGCGTGCCACGAGAGGTGTACGTCGCGCTCGAAGAGGGCGCCGCCGCGCAGCACGCCCTCGAGTGCCACCAGCGCGGGCAGCGTGCCGGCAGCGGCCCACGCCGCCTCGCGTCGGCGTTCCGGGTTCATGCCCGGGTCCAGCACATCGAAGCGCGCAGCGCGAAGAGCGGCGCCAGCGGCTGCAGGGCGCGGTCGATCGCCTGCAGCGGGGCGACGAGAGCCGGCGGCAGCAGCGAGCGCTCGCGGAAGCCGAGGCTCGGCACGTACGCGAAGCCGTTGAGGCGTTCGACCCGCGGCGCGAACAGGCCGCAGCGCTGCCAGTCGGCGGCGCTCGCGGTGCGCGCGAGCTTCCACGGCAGCGCCTGGTCGCCGTCGAAGGGCCGCTTGTCGCCGGCGCCGAACGGGGCGCGCGGGTCGACCCGCAGCGAGCAGTCCTCCTGGTGGAAGAAGCGGTAGATCGGGTACGACAGCGGCGTGATCCACGGCTCGATCGCGCGCAGTTCGCCGCCGTGGCGCAGGGCGCGCGCCGCTTCCGCGAAGAAGTCCCACGGCCGTGCGAGATGGTGGACGACGTCGAGCAGCAGCACGGCGTCGAGGCTGCCGTCGCGGAAGGGAAGCCGCAGCGCGTCGGCCACGACGCCGGAACCCGGCGCCGCCACGACGTCGGTCGCGACGTAGCGCAGGTCGGGGCGGGCGGCGCGGGCGTGGGCGGCGAGGAAGCCCGGGCCGGCGCCGACCTCGAGGACCCGCGCCCCGGCGGGCAGTCCCGCCAGCAGCCGCTCGAACCACGGCCGGTAGACGGCGGCCAGCACCGGCTTGCAGGCCCAGATCCGGCGGTGCTCGAGCAGGGTGTCGAGGCTCACGCCCAGACCCGTGCCCGCAGGATCATGCGCTCAGAGGAACTTCAGCCGGCGCGCCGCGAAGCCGCTCATCCGCAGCAGCAGCAGGCCGTGCGAGAAGCGCGAGAT
>JAANMW010000879.1_pt1 | contig 34876 bp, 32 predicted proteins | sample 7279671 | NCBI WGS metagenome assembly JAANMW01 (sample SAMN14094541, study PRJNA606508) | bioreactor metagenome | isolation source: A lab-scale SPAN reactor treating ammonium-rich wastewater day 247 | place: Ireland: Galway | collected 2017-09-19 | reverse complement strand
ACTCTTTGGCGGTCAGTCATGATATTGCCTCCTGATTTGAATTAGTCTTCTTTCAGAAGGGTACTCGTGACTGACCTTATTTCATAATCGTTGCTGGACATCGTTCAAAAAAGTGTCCGGTAGAGAAATTTCTCCTTCGCTGTACGTGACAACAAGGCCCAAATCCAGTTGGGCAGCCGTTGTAAGGGGATGGGGCGCTTGGGGCGCGCCCAATTGGGCGGGTTGGCGCTGCCTGGGATCGGCGCAGTGGGGGTGACCAGGGACGCGGACGGCGTCGCTTCCGGCTCATCGGGGTTGCGTTTGGGCAGGGGCGGGGCCACGACTTCGATGGTTTTGATGCTGCCTGGCTGGCTGGGGGGCATGGGCGCAACTGGGGGAGGGATTTTCTCGCCATCCTCGTCGCCCCACAGCGGACCGTTGGCATCCAGGTCTCCCGGCCCGGCGCCATTTCCGGCCCCTTCGCCTTGCTGCTGACCCGCGCCCTGGTGTTGGCCTTCGCCCTGCTGCTGGCCTTCGCCCTGCTGTTGGCCCTCGCCCTGCTGTTGGCCCTCGCCCTGTTGCTGACCTTCGCCCTGTTGCTGGCCTTCGCCCTGCTGCTGACCTTCGCCCTGTTGCTGGCCTTCGCCCTGCTGCTGACCCTCGCCCTGTTGCTGACCTTCGCCCTGCTGTTGGCCCTCGCCTTGTTGCTGACCTTCGCCCTGCTGTTGGCCCTCGCCCTGGTGTTGGCCTTCGCCCTGCTGGCCTTCGCCCTGCTGTTGGCCCTCGCCCTGTTGCTGGTCTTGGCTGCCCTGATTGGCGCCGCCTGTCTCTGTCTCAGGCGCCTGAGCGACTGCTTCCTGGCTTTCAGTCCCGCCGAGCCTTGCCGCCAATTTCTGCACACTTGCGCCCGGATTGCTGGCGGCGAGTCGATCCAGTGGCCCAAACAGCGGCGCTATCCAGGGCGAGGGAGGGGCGAGCCAAAGCGAGGGCGGCAGGGCGAAGACGATCGCCGCCGTGACTGCAAAGAGTACGGCCAGCACAGCTGCCCGATTGCGCACCTCCCGGCGCACAACCTCTCCCCATGGCGCGCCGAGGTTCACAGGGCGGCCCGTTTCGCCGATTCGCGCCAGGTCGAGAACGGCGACGAGACGGCGAAATTTGGAGTCGGGTTGGGCCAGATCGAGAACGACTGCGGTTTCGAAGCGTCTTCGCAACCAGAAAGCGACGCCGGCCCGCTCCCAAAAGTTAGCGATGCCATCTGGCGTCTGGCTGGGCCAGCAGATGCCCAGTTCTTGATAGCGCCGGCCGAGCCAGGAGACAGTGGCAACCAGCGATCCTATCCCGGCCGCCAGCGCGCCGGCGAGCAGACCGGCGCCTGTAGCCAGAACCCACCGCTGGGGGCCAAAGAAAAGCAGCAGGCCAGGGGTGACGAACCCAACCAACGCCAACCAGCCCCACGCGAACCAGGCCAGAAAGCGCGCCCCCTGCCCTCTGACCAGGGTTGCGGGCGCGGCGTGGTAGTCGGCCTGCAACCTGGCGTGGCGCCAGATCAGAAGCGCCAGAAGGCCGAAGTTGACCCCTGCCAGCGCCATGCCGGCCAGCGCCAGCAGGAGAATGAGCGTGGTCAGGCCGGCGGGTTGGTGGGCGGCAAGGTAGGCGGCAACGATCGCTCCCGCTATGCACGTCGCCAGCGATAGCTTGACTACGAGCTGCTGTCGGAGCCAGCGACGCATCGAACGCCCCAGGCTTGGGTCGCTGTCTTCGCTCCTGAATCTGCGTCGGATGCTCATCACTTGCAGGCCACCTGATACCAATCGACCACGGCCCGGCGCGGCTGTCCTTCGGGATAATCGAGAACCCATGTGCCGCTGCCCCTGACGCGTGGCCCCACGAGCTGGACGGTGTAGGCAAAGGGCGGCGGGCCATGGATGACCAGGAGTGTCGCTTCATAGCCGCCATCGCCCGTGAGAGGGAAGTCATGCACATACTGGTTGCTTCCGGCAGGACCTTTGACCCGGATGGCGCCTTGTGTGAAGCGGCCCCCGGCGCTGTTATACACATAGCCCACGATCTCTCCGGCGCCGCCGTGAGATCGCTCGTGATGGCGCAACCTCGGTTCGAAGCAAAGCGGTGGAGGCGAGGGCTTGGCCGGCGCCAGGGTGGGTGTTGGTGTAGGCGTCATCTCGACGCCGCCTTCGTTGACCAAGTAGATGCGGGCGGTGAAGACGGTGTTGTCGAGGCGGTCGTCGCCCAGGGCCGAGGTAATGAAGTAAAGCTCGTCGCGTTGCTTTACTGCGAAGGGGGGGATCTGAAATGCAAGTCCGGTGATATCGTAGGGGTTGAGGATTGTGCTCCACAGCTCGCTTTCGAATCCCGGATCGCCGTCCGCAGGCTGGCGACGTTGCACCACCCGGAGCGCCACGCCATTGCCGCCGTTGCCGGCGCCTTGCTCCTTGTGGGCCTGGCCTTCGATCCGCAGTTGTCCTTCATAGAAATTGACCCAGAGACGCGCGGCGTCTGAGTTCCAGCTGGGATAGCTGCCCTCGGCGCTCAGACGCATTTCCGGGCTGCGCCCGCCCTTGGTCCAACGATACCACTTCCCCTCGGCCGGGATCTGCTCGAATTCAAGACTACCAGGTGCTGTCGAGGCTAGATAGAGCCAGCGATTGGCGGCCTGCGTGGTGCTGAAATCGGCCACCGAGTCGGCGACGAGATAGTTGGTTGGGGGAGTGGGCGTCTCGGCAGCGAGCGGAGCGGCGGAAGCGGGATAATTCAGGTCCAGGAACTCAGCCAACACCCATACGATGCGGTTGCTGCTATCCTGGGCCTCCAACCATTGTGCGTTTTCGGTGCGTCCGGTGACGGTAAAGGTCGCTCCCGCTTCGACGATCGCCGCAATGGGATAATTCAAGCCCGGCCCCATGCGCAGGTTGAGCCGCCCCTGATCGTTATAAGCGGCGGTGATGCTGTCAGGCGGCATGGGGGTGTTTGTGGATGTTGGCGTATCGGTTGGTGTGGTGGTGTGGGTTGGTGTAGACGTGAACGGGACAGTAGGCGTTGTGGTGACACCAGGAGAAACAATAGGAGCAAGTGTAGCGGTCAAGGGCGGTTCAACAGAGACTACCGCAATAGTAACCGTAATCGTTGGGGTGCTCTCTGGGGGCGGTTCAGCAACGAGCGGCGGTGTGTCTGATCGGGTGAGCAAGTAGGCAGCAACGATAAGGAGTGCTGCAACCGGAATCAGCGCCAGCCACGGAGAAAAGGCAATAGCAGGCTTCCGCGCGGCGACATCGCCCGTAACCAGCAGCACCTGGCCGCATTTATCGCAAAAGTGGTTTCTGGACGGCGTCATCGCCCCACAATGTGGGCATAGCGCCTGATCGAGATCATGGCCGCAATGGCGACAGAAACGGGCGCCTTGTCGTACTTCAGCATGACATTTTGGACAGTTCATAGCTATATCCTCTTGTTGTCAGTCATCAATTGCGCCCATCCGCCAGCCCGGCGACGCATCTCCGCTACTTGAGCAGCAGCGGCAAGAAGAAATCGCCGAGGCGGAAGTCAGTATAGGCATATGGTGCAGTTTCATAAACATCGTTGAACTCGCCTACAACCAGGGCGACGCCCCGCTGGTCACTGAGAATGAGATGGGTCAGTGTATATGGGCCATTGTGCTGCGCCGCATAGATATCGCTACCTCCAAAACGAAACACCACGGTGTGCAGCCCCGCCGATAGGTTCGCTGAGAGAAAATGGTGAGCAACGAACTGCCCGGACGCGTCGACCAAATCGGCAGACAGAGCATAATCGCCCGGCAAAGTGACGGATACCTCCGCAGTAACCTCGAGTGCATCGTATACGGTCGCTCCGGGCCAGCGCTCAACAGGCTGGTCGCTGTAGGCGCCTGTCAAAGCAATCGTATCAGGTGAAATCTGAAACGCCAAGACACGACCACGCTCGAAGGCAAGGCCCGATGCGGCCTGCCCAACCGCGACGAGGCGGGCATCGGCGTAACCGGGAGCATCGGGGATCTCAACAGCGGCTGTGTAATTGCCCCTGCTGGTTTCGTCCAGTCTGACGGTATCTGTGACGCCGCCAGGGAATTGTATCGTTGCTGTGATGCTACCTGAGAGTGGCGGAGGATCCAGCGTGGCCGTGATGGCGGCTGTCTGTCCTGGCGTGTACCAGATGCGATCTATGGCAGCAGTAAATGCCAATCCTGTATCAGAAGTGGAGAAGATCGCGTAATCACTGCCGTTAGCGGGGATGTCCGTTGCTTGCAACACGACTTGCCAGACGCCAGCCTGCGCCTGCGCGATTTCGTAGCCGGCCCAGCCAGATTCAGCGTCATACGTCACCTCGTCGGGATGCGCCTGTGCGTAGTTGGGATCCATGATGCTGCCATTGGGATCGACAAGATGCATACCCAGCGTGCCCGATATCCACTGCGTGACAAACAGCGTCATACCGCCTTCCGAAACAAACGTGTGCGTCACTTCTGCCATCGGCAGTAATGTGCCATAGGCGATGGGAGCCATGGTTATCTGGGTCTCAAGGGGTCTGCTGTTTGCTGAGAGTGATGTCATCGTACCACAGCGACCAGGATTAGGGCTGATCAAAACCTGTTTCAGGCACTCATCATAGCTCTTAGGATTGCTCCCACTCTCCCAGCTAAAATAACTCTGCGATCCCAAAGAACTACCATGTAGTTCTGGTGGGATATAGCGGTTTACCTCGCCGGGCAACTCCGTTCCACTCCAGGTGTGTACAGTACCATCATCTGCCCCCAACAAAAGGAGACCGGTGATTTTTGCCTGCGTTTTACGGATTTCATCGGGAGCATCACCACTAATTGCATAATAGTGAATATTAGAATTACGAATAGAATACATGATATTAAATGCGACCATACCGGTAAATGAAAAATCACAGATAGCCTCCTGAAAGATACAGGCATAATTTCTTCCCGCAATGGCCTTGGGACCAAGCAGATATAGAACGAGCTCCTCTGGTATTCCCCAATGCGGGCTGCCAAATGTAAAGAGCTTCTCTACATCCTCTCGATACTGGTCGCCTTCGACATACAATCGGCTGACCAAGCCACCCATGCTATGGCCGATCAGGATCACCTTTTCCTGTCGCGTGAAGGTCTTAGCGCGTTCAATGGCTCGGATCAGATTCGGTACATTCTCGCGCAAAGATGGCGTGTAGCAGGGCGATGTGACCAGACTGGCGTACTCAATCCAATAACCGCCCTCCTGTTTCAGCAGTCGGGCGGTTTCTCCGAATGTATTACTGGGCTCATATGGCCCACAACCGATATCAAAATTCAAGACCTGAATGCCATGTACAAGAACAATTGGGATTTTGTATCCCAGTATATCAGGGACGGTCACATCGCCTGTCAAAGACAAGGAAAGAGGCGAATCGGGGAATCCCCAACCTTGTTTCGAAAAGGAAAGGTTGTGGCGACCGGCAGGCAGTCCACTGAGCAGGAAACGGCCGTGATCATCGGTTGTCGCCCTGAAGCCGGTGTCTGTGCTAACCACGACACTGCTAACTTCTCGCGTCTTTGCCTCGATAACGCCATTCAAGACCACGCCTGATACCATGAATGTGTGGGCGCCGGGCGTGGGCGTGATGGTGGGTGTGGGTGTGCTTGTGGGGGTCGGACTCGACGTGGGCGTTGGCCCTGTCCAGCTGGGGTGCAGATCCGAAGCAGCATGCGCCGAAAAATTGAAGGCCCCGCCTTGCGCCAAGTCAATGACATAAATGTCCTGATTGCCATTTTTATTGCTGTTGAATGCCAGATGCTGCCGGTCAGGAGAAAATGTCGCCCCCCATTCGTCACTGCCGAACCAGGCATTCAAGCGCCGCTCCGCCCTGGTGTCGGGATTGATGGCATATAAGTCGGCGTCGAAAAAGTTCTTACACCCGCTATAGATGATCTCCCGCCCATCGGGCGACCATGCCGGGAAGAAATCGCCGGCGAAATGGGTCGTTATCTGGCGGCGACCACTGCCATCTAGATTCAACACCCACACATCCCAATTCCACAGGCATGTGATAGGAATCATGCTGGCTTGCATGTAGGCCAGCCGCTGCCCATCGGGAGAGATGCCAGGCCAAAGAACATGCTGGCCGCTGATCGCCAACACCTGCTGGACGTCGGCCCCAGTGCGGTTCATGCGATAGATGCGGTAATACTCACCTGCCCGATTCGACGTGAAATAGATGTGGTCGCCGGACGGGGCCCAGGCCGGATGCGCGTCATCCGCCGTGTTCTGCGTGAGTTGTACCAAAACACCGGCGGCGGTGCGCAGATAGATTTCAAAATCACCATCGCGGTTGCTGGCGAAGAGGAGTTCCTTTCCATCGGGCGACCAACGAGGCGTCACATCGGAGCCAGAGCTGGCGACGAGTGGGGATACAAGATTGCCCGGCGTAGTCTGCGCAAACAGGTTGTACGGCCCCGATCGATCGCTTGAAAACGCAATCATCCCGGACAAAGTCGCCGGCGCCATCATCTGCGCAGGGAATTGCGTTTCCGCTGGATGTGTTTGCGCCTCCAACCTTGAATCGACCGGCAATACCCTGCCCTCCAGGAGCGCTCGTTCGTGCGCAGTGATGGGGATAGGCGGGTCTGCCTGTACGGTTAGCGCGGCTGCTGATCCAGACAGCAAAACCAACAGCATCAGCGCCGGGATCAGGTATCTGGCGGCCTGGAAACGGTAACGATTCTGCTTCATGTGCTTCCTCTGCTTCTGATACTGACAAGCTGCCAAAGAGATATGAGATGGCTTTGGGGTGGTCAAGGATAGAACCAGCGCCGGTCGCTTGCATTCAACAGATAGATCACGCCTTCCAACTCAAAAAGATGACCCTGTGCAAAATCCTGAACTTGCATTCCCGGCCAATACTCTTCCTCAAGCGCCCAGCCGAGCGCAGAATCAGGTCCGCCCAAGTGTTGATGCCAGACGAGCCCAAATCCGAGTTTGGGCACAAAGTAACCGGGAGGGGCCTGGTAGATACCGGGTTCGGACATGCCCGGTATGTGTTCGTTCGGAAAATCCAACCATTCCCCCGTATCAAGGAGAACATAATGCCAGTCTCTGTTCTGACGCCAAATCATGCGCCCATGTTCGAATTGTTCGGTAGCTGCCCCTGTTTGTATCGCCGTTTGCAACGGGCAGCCGAGCCATTGCCGATTCTGTTGCCAGACAGCGGCAAAAATTGCTTCCACCGGATAGGGGCAGGCAAGCGGCGTCGCCGTCGGTGTCGGCGTGGGGGCCAGAGAAGCAACTGTGATGCCCATGACGTTGATGGCCGGATCCAGGCTTCCCACGGTTTCGCTCGTGCGATCCAAGATCTCGATGGCCATTAGTCGCTGATCGCGCAGATAGGCCGGGATCTCGATGCGTAACATGTCGATAAATGCCGTACCGGAATCGTGCGAAGTGCCCCCTCGCCAGACCTCCAACGTATCAGAACTTTTTAGATCGGTTACCACGTCGTCTGTGAAATGCTTCCACTCGCGAATATTGAACCCGGCGATCAAATCGGTATCATGCACGGCTCCGGTATCGAAGCGCAGACGCACGAAACCAAGTAGTCGCCCATCATAGGGATCATACAGGTTCCCCCCGGTGATCAACAGGAATACCGCCTGCGAACCGGGCAGGTCTGTTGTGAAGGTGAGTTGTGTGGGGTTGGCCGGCAGCGTGTTGGCCTGGGTAACGATACTTTCGCCAGCGCCGAGACTGAAAGGAACGCTGCCTAACGTGACCGCGCCGAGCGGCGGGTTGATGTAGCCTGATTGTGTATTGGAATTTGCATAAGGAGTCAGACCCAGACTGGAATAACGTAATGAGTTGGGCGACGGCGTCACAACGGTCGGCAACGGCGTGATGGTAGGCGTCTGAGTGCCAGTCGGCGAAGGCGTTGGGCTTGGCATCGCCGTCGGAGAAGATGTGGGGGTCAGAGTAGAGCTCGGGCTTGGGAAAGGGGTGAGCGAGGGAGTGGGCGTCGCAGTTGGTACAGGCATATCGGTTGGTGTCACAAGAGACTCGGGTGTATTTGTGGCCGTTGGCAAAGCCACTGCGACCTCGGTTGATCTTAACCCCAGGCGCTCGCCCAACGGCGTGAGCCACACAATGGCCGCAACAACAAGGATCCCCACCATCCCCAAGAGCAAAGGCATCCATGATCTACGGCTGTCGTCCTGCCGATCTGGTGAGGCTGATCCCGTACCCAAACTCGCCCCACATTTGTTACAAAACTGTGCGTTTTTGCGTTGTTGTTGGGCGCCGCACTGCGGGCACCTCATGCTTTCGGTCATCAGTAATTCCCCCAGCCGCCGCCATCGGAATGGGCGACGATGAATAGCGACGGAAGTTCGGCAAAGCGGTTGAACTTCTCGGCGCCGGTATGATCCCGGCAGGTGGAAACAGTGCTATTTGTCATTACAAAGCCGCGCTGGAACTGTTGGATGAGCAAACAGACGCCTTTTTCTTCATCGGTCGCCCACCCCAAGCCGGAGAATACTTCATCGCTGCGGCCCCAAATCCAGCCGAAACCTCGAACGGGCTGGCGCAAACCGGGTGGGGGCGAGCCGCGATAAGGTGTGTCCTGACCTGCCCACTGGTCGGCAAGTTGTGTCCAGCGACCGGTGTTATAGAAGACAACGACCTGATTCACATCATTTCGCCAGAGCATGGCTCCGCGCTGGAAAGACTCCCAGGCCGACCACACTGTGCCTAAGCCTGCGGTGGGGCAGCCAAGTTGACTTCGATCATAAACACCCTGGAAGCGGGAATCGACGGAAAGGGAACAGGACGGCAGCGGCGGCGTGGCAATGACGGCGATGGTGTTGGCTGTCAGAGCGGAGGCATCGATGAAACGTGCGGCAGCCCAGCCCTCTTCGCTTCGCGTCGTGCGCACCCGCAGCCAATCCTGTCCTTGATTCTGGCCCAAGACTATGAGTTTTTCGCCCGCCCCCAGCAGTCTCACAACCTCGAACACCGTATCTGGTCCCGCCCGCAAATTGACGTCGTCGCGCACAACTGCTTGCGCAACTGGCGTAGCGGTGGGGGTGGGGGTGGGCAGAGTTGTGGGTGTTGCGGTCGGAGGAGAAACGGGGGTGGCGGATGGTGTCGGTGTCGGTGTCGGCGTCGACGTTGACGTCGACGTCGGCGTGAATGTCGATGTGGGCGTGGGTGTGGGCGTGGGTGTGCCTGGCTGCCAGGGCTTCAGCCGCCACAGCACAATGGCCACAACGGCGATGGAAAGCACCGCGGCAATGGCAGCATAGTGTCTCCCGCTCAATCCAACAGCGGGCCGGGCGCTGTGGACAGAAGCCTGGGGTAAGGGCTTTCCGCACTGGCGGCAGTAGCGTGCGTTTGCCCGGCTCAGAGGCGCTTGGCAGTGGGGGCAAAAGCGGGGCGCTGTCATGATCTTATTTCAGTTCGAGTGATCCCCACCCCGGATCGCGCGGAAGCATCCGTGGGGCCCTGTACAGCGCGCATGCCCGCCGGGCTCAATCGCTTCTCGGACACGGTCTCCTTATCAACGTCTCGCGCCTTGTCTGTGTCTTTTGTGTCGCCATGGTCCGACGGCATCACTGACTACCCTCCTGTTTGTGGCGCAGTTGCGTCGAAACGTGCTCCAGCCATGCCGAGGCCGGCAGACCGTACGGCCGGAACTTCTCGACGCGGCCTTCCTCGGCGCTGGCAAAGATGGCGCGATGCAGGCCCAGCTTGGCGGCGGCGGGCGAATCGATGAGGTTGTTCGAGTCTTCGGCGCTCATCTGCATGGCCACGCGCATCTCGAACTCGCGCAGGCTGCGGCGGTCAAGGGTGCGGGTGAGATTGGCATAGGTGTCGCACCACAGCAGGGTGTGAACGCCCAGATCGGGGCCTTCGCGCAGGAGGGTGGGGAACTGCTTGGCGGGGCTTGGCGCCGCTGTCTGCTCAGATGAGAGGGTGAAGGAGTAGTCGAGATCATCTTCCTGCCGCAGATCTCTGGCCCGCTGCAGGCCGAAGACAAGCAAATACAGCGATGGCTCGCCCGCCAGATCGCCCTCATCAGCAGCCAGACGCCGATCGACCTCGGCGGCCAGCGCAGCCATGACTTCGGAGAGCTGGCGACGCCGGCCATGCACAACCGCATGCGGCAGGCTGGCGGCCACCTGGGCCAGCGCGTCGGCGAAAGGCGCGTCCACCGGGCTGAAATCGAGCAGGTAGAAGCGCGCCGCCGCCGGCGCCTGTTGCGCGGCCAGACTGAAGATGGCCGCATTCAACATCCCCAACGCCTCTTCCTCTTGTTGCCCCACCACGAGCAAGTTGCTGCCGCTCTGGCGGCGGAAGAAGGCGGCGGTGGGGTCTTTGATGGCAATGGGGTCGCCCAACCAGGCCGAAAGTCGGCGTTGCAGCGGCGGCCAGACCGGCGCCTCCAGCATCTGTGTCAGGAGATCGTTCTTCACGATTACGGCCGGAGCATTGCCCTCGAACACGATCTGCCGGGCGTGATGGCCTCTCTCTGCGGCCAGAATCTGGACTTGCCGCAGGTACTGATCGCGTTCAGAGTCGGGCAGCCAGGCCACCTGGAAACGATTGTTGCCTTCGATCAGGCCGTTGGCGGCGTTGTAGATCGCTTCGCCGGGGCGGGAGAGCAGGCGGGCGGCGGGGTTGTCGTCGGCCAGGATCAGGCGGGAGTCGGCCTCGGAACATTGCAGGGCGATGCGCACCGCCATCTGATCGATGGTGCTGCGGGCCAGCGAGTAGGCCCCGGCCAGGGTCTGGGAGCCGAGCAGGACGTGGATGCCGAACGCCCGGCCCTGCCGCACCAGCCGGTCCAGCATCTGCGCGGCCTGCGAGGCAATGGCGTCGTCCTGGCTGAAGAACTCCTGAAACTCATCCACCAGCAGCAGGATGCGGGGCAGGCCCTGCCCAACTCTGTCTCGAAAGTCACTCAGGCTATCCACCCCTGCCTGCCGGAAAAGATCGCCGCGGCGTCGCAACTCGTCGTCCAAGCCCAGCAACACGCTGAGGCCGAACTCGCGCTCGCTCTCGATAGCGATTACCCGGGCATGAGGAAGCTGGTAGCTGGCGTAGGGCTTGAACTCTACCCCTTTCTTGAAGTCCACCAGGTAGAGCGCAACTTCGCCGGGGCTGTAGGTCAGAGCCAGACTGATGATGAGGGTGTGCAACAGTGTGGATTTGCCCGATCCGGTCTTGCCCGCCACCAGGACGTGCTGGGTCATGCCGCGCCCCAACTCTACGGTCTGGATCTTGCGGGCACCGGAAGGGCCGAGCGGAGCGCTCAGCCCGCCGCGGCTGTTCCCAGACCACCACCTGTCCGCGGCCGGGGCGATGCGTTCGAAGGGCACTTCCACCCGGCCCGCTTCTGTGGCGGCGGCGCCAACCGCGTTGACGATACGGTTGAATAACTCGGCCGGCGGCGGTTGATCCAGATCGAGCTGGCAGTCGCGGAGGTCAGGGTTTTCCCACACCCAGCGCTCGCCGTTCCAGGCGATCGTGGTGCAAACTTGTATCAGGTCGGCCAGGTTGGAGCCGTGGGGCATGGGCTTGCCGGCGTCAGCCAGGATGAGGGCATAGACGCCACAGCGGGGGCCGTTCTGGGCGATGCTAAGCAGGCGGCGGGCCGCGGCCTCGGAGAAGTTGGCGGGGAAGTCGAACACGACCAGGACCCGGTACGGTTCGGCGATCTCGCCGGCGAATTGGTTGTAGTCCTTGATGGTGGCAAACTGGTTGCGCAGGTAGCTCTGGATTACGTTCTCCATATGCTCGGTCAGCGCCGCCAATTGCTGCTCGATCTGGTGCGGCTCGGTCCAGGCCTTGCCCGAAATCAGGGCCTCGTCGTAGTCCTTCAGGTGCATGAACGCAGCCGCGTTCTGGCCCAGACCGAGGGGGTCCACAAAGGTGAAGTGCAGGCGGCCGGGCGGAACCGAAGCGAGGAGCCGGAGCAGGAAGGATTGGGCGGCAGACGCAATGTCGGCCATGCTGGCGGCCTGGGCGCTGCAGAGCACACTCTGCCCGCCGAACAGAGGCAGCAGCGCCGGCATCGCCAGCCGATCCCACGTGGAAGCTTCGACCAGGCGACCGAGGCGGGTGGGCAGGTGCATGAAGCCATCGCCGCCGGGTTCCCAGACCTGCCAGCCGGGCTGCGACCAGGGCGCCAGCAGCAGGTGTTGGCTCTCCAGAGCGGCCAACCGATCCACGATCGCCGGGGCAATGGCCAGGTACTCGCGGCGGATGGTGGTCATGGCCTGTTCGTGGGCGCCGTCGACCGCGGCCAGCCGGCGGCGGCCCTCCTCTTCGATTTCCTGCGCCTTTGCCTGATGGATGGCATCAGCAGCGAGGGTTTCCTCACGGTAGGCTATCTCGGCGGCAGCGATCGCGGCGGCTTGATCGCGCTCAGCCTTTTCCACCACTTGGCGGTGCAACACCGGCGCATCCGCCGCGGCCTGGGCCAGGCGGGCGAACAGGTCTTCGACTTGCTGGAGGAGTTCGCGTTGGATAGTCATAGTACTCGCTCCGGAGAATGCTCCACGATATTATCTAACCACTATGGTTACGGCTATACTTCCACTATTGTCACGAGTAACTAAGTCATTGACACGGAGCTGTAATAGGCCGGCCTCCGTTACTCGAAAAGAGAACTGGCTCCTACCACATATAGGTGTAGAAGTTCCGATACGAGCAATGAGGCCTCCATGCCTACATCCTCTGAGAACGTTGTCAGGCCAGTCAACAGGGTGATCACTTCTCCCATCTGCGGTGGCCTGTCCCCATCCTGGCCAGACAAACCATGTGCCCTGGGCAATGAGGTCGACAGTCGCACCTGGCTGCAACGTGATCCGGGTATTTTGCCAGCCTATCGCCGCTGAGACATTGACAACACTACGCCTAGAGCCGATTGGGAGTGATGACAGGGGTGTGCCAATGTGCAAGTATGGGCTAAACATCCATCCAATCCCACCATCAGGCAATCTCACCTTGACCCATGTCTCATCTGTCGTCTTGCTCAACAACTCGATCACGGTGCCCGATGGATAGCTGCCGATGATGGGGTAAGAGGTATCGGGACCCTCGCGCAGATTCAATATTGGGCGTGCTACTACTGCATCGGGTAGTGGGGTAGGTGTCGGTGTGCGTGTTCTGTTTGGAGTTCGAGTTCTCGTAGGTGTTGACGTTTGAGTTGATGTTGGTGTCTGACTTGGTGTTGGTGTCTGACTTGGTGTTGGTGTCTGACTTGGTGTAGGCGTCAATGAGGGAGATGGAGTAGCCGTGGACGTTGGAGTCAATGCGAGTATAGCCTCTCTTGTAGCAGTAGCGTATACATTATCAACATTAATGAGAACTCTTATATTTCCATTGTTATCTTGAGTTTGCGTGTCATTTACACGAAACTCAAGATATCCAGCATACTCCAGTTGGAACTCAAAACGCTGGCTACCACATATCACCTGCCCGCTACCGACCCTGGCAATCAAACTACCATGCCTACAAGCCAGCAGCACGTTATCTGGCCAGTCTAATGGATAGGTAACATGACCTGCAGCAGTCGTATCCCCTCCTGCTGTCCACTCCCCTGTCGCGGATACCATGACAGCATCACCAGGAACTAGAAACATGCCCGTGTTCTGCCAGTCCTTATCTGCGTATACCAGAACAGTATGATTCGTCCGTTGCATCGTTGAGAGGTTTGCAGTGATCGCCTCAACTTCTGCTGTCGCAGTAACGTAAGCTTCGCTCGTGGCAGTGGCCCGGTAGGCCTGGAAAACCAGTTCCTGTTGCCTGGCATCGTATGCATACCAGGCACCTGCAATCACAGCCACCAGGAGAACGGCGGCGGCAGTGAGCAGCAAGGCGCGGCGCCGGTGATTGGCGGCCTGTACGATCCACAAAGCGTCAAGAAGGCCGGGGATCTCTCCCTTGATTGCGGTGGCACCAGCGGCGCTTTGGGCCAACGTTGCGGCAGGATTGGGGTCGCTGTCCCTGATGGCTGCCTGCACGAGCGGGTGTGTGTTCACCCGACGCAGGTCAACGTCGGAGCGCGCCAGCCTCCCCTGCGCGGCTTTCCAGGCATTGTTGATGTCGTTCAGGTCTCTGTCCGCCTGCGCCAAGGCCTCTGCACGGGTCTCGCTGGCATTCCGAAGCGCGCCCTTACACCGGGCCTCAGCCGCGGCTAGGGCCTCGAGGTGGGCAGTTTCGACCTGCTGTCGGGCCTGCTGCAATGCCTCCTCCGCGGCTTGGCGCGTTGGATCGTACCGCGCCAGGGCATCGGTCTCGGCGCGCGTCCGCTGGGCCGTGGCCTGGCGGAAGGCGCGCAGGAGTTGGCGTTGCTCGGCAAGGAAGTCGGTAGTAGACATGAGAGGAGTCAGAAGGGACAACGACGAAATGGTACGGATCAGGCGCTTTGCTGGCGATCGCGGCGGAGAACGAGTGGGCGGGCAAGCCTCCCGATCATCGCACTTGTCGCTGCGCCTGGGCAATCACCTGCGCCAGGCGTTCCAGTTCTTGTTGGGTGGCGCGCGCCTGGGCATGCAACGGGTTCCAGTACTGCTTTTCGAAATGCCAGGCCACGGGGTCGCGCCAGAGGGTTCTGGCGTCTTCCCAGCGCTGCACCAGTAGGGTGTGTGCGCCGCCAAGCCGGCGGCCGGTCTCGTGCAGGGTGCTCATGGCGCCGCCTCCATGCGCTGCCGGTACATCGCCCCCAGTTCCTGGCGCAGGCCCTGCCAGCCCAGGCTCTCTACCCTGTCTTGAAGCTGCAAGTGCTCGGCGAGCATGTCTCTGGCGCCATCCTCCAGGGCCATGCGTTCGGCCGCCGTAGGATAACGGCGTTCGAACTCCGCTTTGACCTGCTGCCAGGCCTCGTATTGGGCGCGATAGGCCTCCATTTCCTCGTCTACGTAGCGCTGCAGTGATTCCTCGTCCACCGGATCGCTGCCGCGGTAGCGGCGATGGACCTCTTCGTGGGCGAGAATGGGCGCCAGCAGCAGCGGTTCTCGTACATCCTGGTACCTGGCGTTGATGAGTATGACGTCGGAGGTCCTGTCATAGCGGGCAAAGGTCGCTGCATCCAGCGTCTCGTAGCGGACAGCAGGCGCGGCGGTGGGGATTGGGGATGAGGCCGGCAGCGCGGCCACAGAAGGCGCGGCGAGGGCCGCGTACGCGTTGAGGATGACGGCGCTGCGCTCCAGCAGGGCTGTGGCCTTCCGGGCCTCGCCCTCGAGCAAGGCAGCCAGGCGTTGGGCCTGGCGCTGATACTCATCAGCCGCCTGTTGCACGCGCCGCGTCCATTCCACCACGTTCTGCAACTCCTTGCGCGCCGCCTCGAGCCGCGCCCTTGCGCGCCGCAGCGCCTCGCCCTCAGCGATACAGGGCGGGATGTAAGTTCGTCCCTGGGCGTCCCGCCACACCGCCGAGCGGCAGCGTTCGTACACGGCCAGTGCGCGGGCCACCTCCTGCTCGCACAGCCGCACCTCGCGCTCCCAGTAGGCGCGGCGCTCGGCCAGCCAGTCCAGGGTGCGGCGGATCTCGGCGGCGGCGGCCTCAAAGACTTCGCGCGCTTCGGCGTCGAAGCGGAGCAGGCCGCTGCGCAGATCATCGAGGGCGGAGATGGCGAGGACGTGGGCGCTCGTGCTCATGGGTTTTCTACTCAGGCGGGGAAACGCCGATTTCGGCGAACATAGTCGAACAAGCCGGACAGACCGAGCCGCTCGTAGCTGCGCCGGGCTGCCCGATAGCCCTGGCCGTAGATAGGGTCATCATTCTTGTCCATCATGACGATGCGCTGCCGGGCCTCCGGCGTGCCTTGCTGTTGCAGCCAGAGATATTCGGCCAGCTCGCACAGTCCTTCCTCGACCACCGGCGCCAGGTCAGGATAGGCGTTCATGAACAGGTAGCTGTGACACAACTCGTGTGCGGCGATGGCGGCGAAGTGCTCTTTCGGCAGTCCGTGCAGGATCAGGATCGCCTCGACGTTGCGCTCGACAACCTGACCATTGCGCGTGTGGGTGGTATGACTGGCCATGCCAGCCGGTTGCGTGCTGTAGGGCTTGGTGGAGCGGCGATTCAGCTCGGCCTGATCCACCAGTTTCAGAGGCGTCTCGATGCGACCCAGAGCCAAGCCCAGCCTGGCCAGCCCCCTACGCACCTCGACCAGCACCGGCTGACCCTGCGCGACCGTATCGATGGCGGACTGACGGCAGCGGTTACACACGGTGCGGCCGTCGCCATAGCGCGCGCCCCCGCCGGTCAGCGGCTCGCAGATCAGACGATGACAACTGTAGCATTCCGGGAGACCGCGGGCGTGGGCGTGACAGTACGTATCGCCCCATCCGTTGATCAGGTACTCGCCCTTGAGGATCTCGCCGCCGATGGCGCAACGCTTGCCGAAACGCTGCCAGTAATGCTCCTCGCAGTAGGTCTTGCCATCCTTCTCGAAATACTGACGCCGGCCGATCAGCTCGCCGCCGGATGCACAGCGCATGCCAAACAACTCGTTGAAATCGCGCTCGCAATAGGCCTTGCCCTCCCGTTCGTAGAAACCTTTGCCGCCGAAGGGCTGACCGCAGCGTGCACAGACGAAATGCTCAGGATGCCAGGTCTTGCCCAGGGCCGTGGTATAGCCGCCAGAAATCGGTTCGCCGCAGCCCGCGCAACGGGGGCTGAAGCGCTGATGGTAACAGGTCGAGTGGTAGGGCTTTCCCTCATGGGCAAGGAATGATGCGCCGTCGAAGGCGCGCCCGCAGCCGGCGCAGCAAAAACACCCATCGTGCCAAACGCGGCCGAGGGCCTGAACATAGCGGCCTGTGATGGGCTGGCTACAGCGAGAGCAAATGGACATGGTACAGGGTTGGGCGCCAGAGGTCGCTGAGCTGTCCTGGCGGCTTGCAGGCCGCGGCGGTTACCTCTGCTGCAAGTAATCGCGCAGGCGCTGGGCCTTGCGCAGCAGGAAGGGGATGTGCTGATCGGAAGTGCGCATGAATTGGTCGAGCACGCGCATCGTCTGCTGGTATTCTTGCGCGAACTTCTGGTGTTCCTGGTCGCGCCAGGTATCGCCCAGGCGGCTGAACTGGCTGTTCAGTCGCGACATCTGCTCGCGCAACTGGCCGTTGAACTGCTTGAGGTCAGCGGCAAAGCGGGCGAGATCTTCGGGGTCGGCGATGGCTTGGGACATGGTACCGTGCTCCTGATGAATGAGGGGGCAGCGTGTTCAACGCTTCCTGATCACGATGACGCCATCGTTATTGACACGTTGATGCTGATAATGCTTCTGCCCGGCAACTTCAATGTACTCGATCTCGCCCGATCCGGTAAACTCCGCCTGACCGGATTCCGGCACCCAGACATTCGAGGTGCCATCCTTCCATTTGATGAAGGCGTTGATCTTGCCCCAGGCCCGGCCATCGCGGTCGCGCAGCAGAAGTTGGTTTTTGTAGGCCATTGTGGATACCCTCCGTATCCTGTGGATGAATTGAGCGTGGTAGTTTCTTCCGATTCACGTCGTCGGCAGAAGGCAGGCTACCCACGACGGGAGCGCTGATAAACAAAGACAAGGGCCAAGCCAAGCAGCGCGGTGGAACCGAAACACTCGGCGAAAAGCCCTTCGATGAAGCTCGTGGCCTGGCGTTCGATCTCTTTCTGGATCTCATCCCAAAGCCGCTGCATGAACTCTTCGGCTTTTTGCTCGCCCTGCCGCTGCCATTCGTCGATCTGGTCGCGAATGCGCTGCTCGGCATCCTGTAGTTGTTCCGGCAGGACGATGACGTAAGCGGTGATGACCTCGCCGAAGGGTTGGCCATTGTGATGCACCTGGTAGCTGAGACGGCGGACACCGGGCGCGCCGGAGACGGGGAAGCTCAGACGCCAATGCGCTGTTGCCCCAGGTAAGATCACGTCGTCGATCGAAAGTGAAGCGGGTGCGCCATCGGGCGCCTTACCAATGGCATGAAGTTCGACATCAGCCGGAGCCCACGGCGCCTGACCTGTATTCTGTAGCGCCATATCTAGATCGGCCATTTCGCCTGCCATGACGACATCATACACCGTGGTCGCAGGGGGAGCTGCGTTCCATACCTCCGCCGGTGTTTCGCTTGCGATCCAGCGCACCGCATCGAACATGACCAAAGTGCTGCCGGAAGTCTCTCCCGTGTGATCAACGAGCTCGATATATTCGGCGCCATTCCCCTCGAAATAAAACACACCCAGGTCCAACCAATCGCCGCTTGCAGCCTGTTGATTGCCGATGCTGTCAGAAATCGCACCGGCATGGGCAATCGTGTATCGGGCTGCCTGCGTGTAAGGCTTGGGGAGACTGGTGTGGGGAGGCGGCACAAAAGCTTGCACCTGATACACCCCGGCGCGCAGCGGGGGTGCAGTCCATCGGCCAGCATTCACCCTCTTGTTAGCATCGCAGTAGGTCCAAATGCCGCCACTGCCGTAGCCTGCCGGCGCCGCTTGCCAGTATTCTTGCGGTCCCGAGCGGTTAAACCCCGGCATCTCGTCATCGACGAGCAGATCGGCAGGCGCCACTCCCTTTTCGAGACGCTGCATCGCCAGAGTGATTGCGGCATCGATGAACTGGGGGTGACCGATATCCCTCTCTGCGTTTTTTTCCACCTCTTGCCCGATCTTGCGCAGTTCGGCGATGGCTTCACGCCACTCCTTGCCCTTCAACCATGCAATAGGATTGATCAGTGATAAAAGGCCCTGATGCACCGTAGCTTCGACACCATCTGAATAGGAACGATACATTTGAGCCGCCGCCAACGCCTCAAGCATGTAAACCACACGATATCGCTCGGCGAGATGACCATCGTAGTGACCACCCTGCGTCGCTTGCGCTTCTAACGCAAGTCGAGCAGTGCGAAACTTTCGCCGCAAATCATCCGCGCGCTCACCCGCTTTGAAATTGGTATAGAGGTCATCAAGACCATACAAAATGTTACCCAATGTTAAGCCCAAAAAGGCTGCGCTAGCAACCCCCGCCACCAGGTGACCTGTAATCCGCTTCCCAAACGCATTCCATGACCATTTCACCCATCGATCCATAATAATCTGTTCGGTTACTCTGACACCCAGGTCTACAGCTTTATCGCGCACAAAACCAAGGATAATTGTCGATCTTTGCATCCATTGATCTTCAGTTTCCGCCTTCACCACAGCCAACGCAATCAATTGTTGATTGTCAAAAGCGCTACCCTGCAAGCCCATAGTAGAATAATCATCTAACAACTGCGCTCGTTCACGCTGCAAATCGGCCAACCAAATCAAACGTATGGATAAACCCAGAATATCAAGTGCATTAAAAAACTCGATACGCTTGCCGCCATAATCTACAAAAGATCGTCCCTGTTCGGTTGTTTTCTGCCAATCTTTAAAGATAGAACCTATATCTTTACCGATTTCTCGCACTTTTTTATCATTAGAGAAACGTGCAGCTTCAATAGTCAAGCCGATTGCATCTTCGAATTCTCCAATTCGCTCAACTTCCTTCCTTACATTATCAGCAAAAATTTTTACATTATCAAAAGGCTCGATCTGTGACGTGACAATACCGCGCATCGCTTCAGAAATCTCTTCTTCCGGCGTCTTAAAAATCGATTTTACGTGTTGTTCGATAAAGACGGGATTTTTGGTAATGGCACGGAAATCGTCAATAAATGTATCATCTACATAGCCAAGATAATCGGGAGCGCGCCCTTCATAAACTTCAAATGCCACTCGATAAAGCAGTAACACCTCACGCATGATTGCCTCATCCGCAACAACCACTCCATCAGCAGTAATGAGCAGCGCCTGAATTTTCTTATCTTGGAACAGTCTTTCAGATGCAATTGAGATAAAATTAGGACGGATCTCTTGATAGTCGCCAGAAGTAAAATAATGGATCTCATAGAAACGTCCTTTATAGAGTAAAGGTTTAGTCAGCGTCACCATCCGTTCGCCAGGTTGGATGTAGCTATTAGCACCTGGGCCTGCTGTCTGTGCATGCACTAAAAATGGTCGCAAGAATATGCTGGCAACCCAAACAATCACCGTAAGATGCTGGATAAATCGTCTCATCGATCCATACTCCTGCCCGCTCAAGCACTATGCTCATGGATGAGTCAGGCGATTCCCCCCATTGCTGTCGCAAGCAATGAGAGACACCAATCTATTGATGGATGAATGTCTGGCCGCGGGCGCAGAAAGCACCGCGGCCAGACATTTGTTAGTTACTCCATGTCGACCTCAATCCCCCCAACCCATCCTGCCACCAGGTTGTAGATCACGGCGCCGATAGCAGCAATGACGCCATAAAGCAACGAGAAGAGGACAATGCCGACGACATAGAAGATCAAGGTACCGGCAACCCCGCCGCCAAAGATGGCCAGTCCACTTTCCTCAGCTAATTCACCAAGCACACCCGCGCCCAGGATACCCGGTAGGACGAGGAACAAGCAGCCGAAAACAGCAAAAAGCAGGCCATAGACCACGGCAGCGACCTTGAACACTGAACCAATAGAGAAACGGCGAATCGTACGCATGATAGTCCTTCCTGTATTGAGTGAAAAAAAATTTGGCAAACAAGGATGATATTAGATGGAGCAAATGATTTAGTGACGCATAGACAATAGGCAATCTCCTATTTAAAAGTAACGATGATGTATCGGATCACGCACTTATTTAATGATTCGGGGAAAAACCCTAAAGGTTTCAGAAACGTTTAGGGTTTGGAGCTGCCATCCCAAGTTATTGATCAGATACAGAATCATCATTTTTTAGATAAATATTGCAGCATAAGCAAAGCCTTACACTACTTCAGCCTCGAATTTATGCCCGCAATGCTGGCAGAAATTGGCTTCGGCCTTCACCTGCTGGCCGCAGTGAGGGCAGGGTTTGGCCGGAGGAAGGACAGATCCCGCGCTGCGGGGCCCAGGCTGGGCAACGGGGAGCGTCTGCGCCGGCGGCGTGGGTAATGCCGTCAACTGCGGGGTTACGTTGGGCATGAACTCATAGCCACAGAAACGACAGAGGCGGGCGCCGGCATTCACCACCTCGGCGCAACGCGGACAGCGCTTCTGCTGCTCGACCATTTGCTGCGTCATTTCGGCGTTCAGGCGTTGTGCAACCACGTACGCATCATAAATCGCCCAGATGAACACAGCCAAACCGGTAAAGATACCGATAATGATCGTTGCCAGCAGGAAATTAATGACTTGAACGACGATAATGATCAAACCTTTGCCGATTTCTCCATTATATATCTGACCTAAACCAGGAATAAGAAAACTCAGAATAGCGGCCAAAGCGGGATTCTTGGGTGGTTGTGCATACATAGTAATTCCTCCTTTCTGTTCGAATGGCGCGAGGGTACGCGGCTACTGCAGTATGAGAATGATGAGCATAAACGTAGAAGGGAAGGTCAGAAGAGACCGTACAAAATGCCCCCTAAAATTCCGCTCAGGATGGCCGAAACAATGGCCAACATGATGCCAAGAATAATCAGGGCCGGGATTGCCGCTATCGCCCACTTGATCATGAACACAACCATCGAGCCAAAGCTCATGTTGATGTCCACGACCGTCACCGACTGGATCTGTGACATAACTGCCCGTGGCGTAGTGAGAGCTACCTCACGGGTGGGCTGAGGCGCCGACAGCGGCAGCATCTCTTGCCCGCAATGCAGACAAAAGCGGCCATCGATGGCGTTTTCCTTACCGCAGTTGGGGCAGCGGCGTTGGGTAGCGGAAAGCGGTTGGGGATTGGGACGAGGGGATGTACCTTCACTCATTGGGCCCTCCTGGGAATGTGGGCGCAAAACGAAAAAGCATTTGATTGGTAAACTGAAAGGATAACCGAAGAATCTGTGCTAATCGGTGAAATTTGAGGCCGTAGTTTCAGAATCGAGAAACTCTATCCACTAGCCCCCCACAAGCGAGGCCACTACAAGCACAATCAAGATCATGAGCCCCATGGCCCCGCCTATCATCATGTTGCGAAAACGGGTATTGATCGCCTCAATCTCGTTCTCTGCCGCCTGGATGGCAGCTTGCACCTGCTCAATACTGGCGACAGATCGCTTGAGACCGCGCACGGCTGCAAACAGTTCCTCCGCCGGCGTGCCCGCGCTAGTCAACCGTGGGAGTGCTTCTGCTTGCACCTCGGCCGGCGCGTGTTTGGCCAGTTGCTGCAGTTCCGTTTTGTCGCTTTGGCTCTGGTCATACTGCGACCACAGCACGCGGCGTTCTTGGACAAGGGGCTGCAAATCGTTTGGGATCAAGATGTCCGACATGGATCAACTCCTTAACATGATGAATTGGCGCTCTGAATTAATTCAGAGATCTGAGGGAGAAGCTCTTTACCGATAGCTGTCTGTTGCAGGCTTTGATCATGGTGATTTAACGCCTGTCGGGATTCCTGAGCGGTAAATTCCAATGATTGCTTGACGATGACAGCGAATTCCTTCGCCTGGCTCTCATGCTTGACCGCAGCCTGCACATGGGCCTGCGATTGTTCCAGGGCGTCATTCTGGGCCAGCAGCGCCGTTGAGATGCGCCTGGCATCTTCCTGATGCGGGTTCAGATAGCGGCTATTGATCTCGCGGGCCGCGTCATCATCCCACAGCCCGCGGATCGAGCCGCGCAGTTCTTGTAAATCTTGGGAATGGCGTCTCATCCGCCAGAGGATTTCTTCCATTGTTTAAAAGCTATCACGCATGGTATCGGTCGGCTGACTGTCACCAAATGGCTGCGCTTGCACCTCAGAACCGATCTCATCATCGATTTCTGCTGAAACAGACAACTCTGGTAATTCTGCTACCAACATCTGAGCAGTCTCTGTAAAAACGTCAAGTGCAAATTCAAAAGAATCATATGTAAGCCCAGAAATAGGCAGATCTAACGCTAAAACCACAAAGTCATTGTCATCCAGTCCTACCTTTACAAGTGGCCAATAGAAATTAAATCTCAATAACAAAATCAATTTATCTGTAAATTCTATCAAATTATTCGATTTAATCTGGAAAGTACATGTTATTGTGAAGACCTCCTCTCTTAAGGAAATCAGAACTGGATATGACATCTCTGATTTGTCAGAAAATCCTGTCAATATATTTTTTTCGTCTATAATTACGTATTCCCAACCATAACTTTCGACATACTCTTGTATTTTATCCATCATGGCATTCTCCACTCCTTTATCAATTTTAGAGCATTAACTGTTCTTCCGTCAGGAGATGATATGACACGGAATACTTTTCTAACGCCTGTATTGGTGTTTCCCCAGTACACGTAGTCTCGTGACTGTTTGATTGTCCATCGTGCTTGATCTGTTCGTATATTTCTGGCTACCCTACTGCCTTGCGATGTGGCCTTATGCAACCTGTTTTCACCATACAAACGACTGCCTTGCTGTAAGCCTTTCTTGTCCGTTTTGAGAAGATTTAAAACCTCTGCTTCCGAACCTTTCTTTGTGAGATCGCCTGTCGATTTAACCTCCATTCGAAGAAGTGATTTGCCTTTAGGCGTATTCCGAATCCCATAGACATCAAGTCCTTGTCGACCATAATGCAATCCCAAACCACTTGTATGACAGCCCATCATCACTTTGAGATATCGTTTGGCTTCGCGTTCCACCTTGTCAGCTCGCGCATGCATGGCAGTAACCTGGGCAGTTGACGGTCCCGATCGTGTCGGTCTTACGCTGCCTACACCCATCAACGTGGCTTGATTCAACTTCGCCAACTGCCCTACCCGATACTCCAACTCCATCCGGCTGCCGGTCAACATGCGCTGGGCAGACTGATTGGCGGCGTCGGCCTTGCGACGGCTACGCTCAGCTTCGTGGGCGGCGCGGTCTGCATGTCCGGCGGCGATCACCATCTGTTCAGCTTCGTTTAGTTCCGACTCCACATTCTCAAGGGCCTTTTCTACCATGCGTCTGGCTGCCCGAACGTGTTCCAAACTGCGTTCGGCGGCAGCCAAAGCAGCTTCAGCCCGAGACACCGCGTCCCTGCCGGCCTGCACCGCCCGCTGGGCATAGCCCACAGCCTGACGACAGCATGCCACCCGCGCCTGCGCCTGTCGCACTTCCTCTTGAGCGGCCTGGTATTCTTCTATCGCCAATTCCAGGCGTACCTTTGCATACTGCAGCCGCTCCTGCGCCGCCGCTACAGCCGCCTGCTCGGACCAGCAGTTCCGGCGATTGTCATCATTTTGGCAGCGCCTCAAGGCGCGCACGGCATCTTCGAGATCCGATTGCGCATCCCGATATTCCCACTCGGCTGCCTTCAGTTCCACCTCTGCCCGCTGCAGGCGGGCCAAGGCCCGTTCCAGCCACTTCAGCGCTTTATCCAATTCCGCTTCCCAGTGCTTCAGCGTGCGCTGCGCCAACTGCAACGCCTCCTGGGCTGCCTTCAGCAAGTCGGCGGCGCGATGACGCGCTTCCTCGCACTGATCCAGCAACCGCTCGACATCCTCCTGAGCGCGCTGAACATGGTCGCGATCCTCTTTCGCTTCGTTGGCGACGATCTGAGAACGCCGTTCCGTCTGTCGCACCACCTCTTCATGGCGACGCTGGAAAACCTCGGCCGCGTCCAGACTCTCCCGCGCTTCGATAGCCCAGCGTGCACATTCCTCCTTCAAATCACCCAGAGCGTTGATCAACAGCCGGGGGTCGGTCGTACCCATCAGAAAATGCCTTCGCGCTTGTTGGCCTCGCGCAAACGTTCGATGCGATTGTCCAACATATGGGCAATGGCGGTGGTACGCGTGATGTATTCATTGAACCGCGCCGTGGTCTGCGCCCAGCCCGGTTTGAATTCGTCCGCGGCGTCCCCCTCGTAAACAGCGCTGAACGCCTGCCAGCGACTTTGTAACGCATCGAATTCCGTGCGCAAGGTCGCGAGATGACGATCCAGGCTGGATCGATACTCAACCAGCCCATTCAATAGCCTTCGCGTATCAGCCATGGGTCAATCCTCCTTGTTCAACCGTATAAATAGCCACGCAGGGCGTGGAGTTTAATCGAGAGAAATTCAACATAGGCCCTACTTTCGTGCGAGAGATACCGTTTCATAATCTCGTTCAGCGGTTGCCATTGCCGATCGTAGTCCTTACGCATATCATCTTGCCAGAGCGGTGAGACGGTATTGTGCCGGGATGACAACTCTCGCATCGAGTCGCCAAGTCGTTCGTTGAAGCGGATCAGTTCATCACGAAAATAACCCATTTGCTGGTATTGATCATTCATGCTGTTACTCATACAATATTACTCCTTTTGCTTAAACGTCCGGCAATGCGTTGTAATTGCTGGATCAAAGTTAATTCGTCGGTTTGCAGTTTGGTCGAATAGGGTTTGAAGCGGACAGAAGCGTCATGTTCCACATCGAAATACACAGCGTTCACGGGTGATGGCCCCTCCATCTGCAAGCGCGAGGCTAGCCGATTGCGGATGAAGGTGTGCGAAGCATCCTCAGACATCTGGGTGCCCACACGGTGCCGAAAGAAGGGGAGTCCGCTGCGAGCATCGACCACACTTGACATGGTCTGAACGCCTGAGAAACCAAGCACACAGTGCATGCCCAACGCCGGGCCTTCGGCATAGACGCTGGCGAACTGCTGGCCCATCTCCGAGTCGCTCAATCCATAGGCGCCCACCTGCCGGCGCAGGCTGTCCACCCGATCCAGATCGGCGGCCAACAGGAATACCTCGGGCAGGTAGGCCTGTTCATCCCGGCTCAAGGTTTTGCGCTGCTCCATTTCGGCGATCAGTTCATTCAAGACCAGGGCGAAATCATCTGGATTGCGCACCAGTTCCACCTCGAACTGCGCCGGCCGCAGCAATTGACTCACGACCTCGGCCAAAGCGCCGCCCCACGGTGTATCAGGAATGCCAAAATCGACAATGCTAAAACGAAGGCGTCGGGGCGAAGCGTTTAGGGCCAAACTGGAAGCGATACTGGCCATCATGCCGAAGCGCTCGGCATTGGCTGTACCCACAATCATCACGTTTTCGGAGGGGCGCCGGCGCACCACGATACGGGCCTGCCCACGTACGGAAAAATCCTGCCCCAGCCAGGCGATGTGCGGATACTCTCCTTCGAACCAATCGGGGATGCTGAATCCTTCCTCCCAGAGGGATTTGCGGGCCAGAGCTGCCAAACTATCAGGGCTGGGCCAGTTAGGCAGTTGCAACAAGGCGGCAAACTGGGGATTGTCCAACAGACTGGGCTGCTTCTTACCATCGAAAATCACGCGTGCGGGGAGATCCACCTGACTATCTTCGGCCTTGTGGATCAGTTGTTCGATCACCTCATCCCGCCGCGCAGAGGACAGATAAGCCACCTTCCCGGCCAGATTAGCGCTGTCGTCGCCGCTCTGGTCATTGATCACAATCTTGCCGGGGAGGTTGCAGGTGACGGCGATCAGTGACTTGCCGCGCCGCCCGAATTCGGTCAGAGCTTGCACATCGTCATTCGCCATTTGCATGGCCGAACGGAGATGGAAATTGCCAAATATCTTTTGGCGGTGCATCATGTTTGCTGCCCCAAAGTGCTGCGACCCTAGATACATGTGAATGCCGGCGCTGCGACCCTGCGCCGCCAGTTGCAACAGCATATCGGAGGCAGCACCCTCCTGGTCGCCTTCGAACAATTCCTGATACTCATCAACAAGGAGCAAAACGCGCGGTATCTTGCCATACGGCTCGCCCTTACGGCGGTACTCCACAAAATCACGCGCACTCGCGGCCGTGAATAGGTCGTTGCGCCGTTCCTTCTCGGCGATCAACTCTGCCAGTACACTACGCGAGAGCTCCGGGCTAGAACGCAACGACACGACCTCGGCATGCGGCAGATTGCGATAGGGCTGGAATTCGACGCCATCCTTGCCATCGATCAAGTACATCCGCAGTTCTTCCGGGCTGTAGTGGGTGGCAAGGCCGGCAATGATGACATGATACAGGTTGGATTTGCCGGAACCGGTCATGGCCCCCAGCACCCCATGGGCGCAAGGGCGGCCATCTCTAGCCCCAAACCAGAGATTGAGCGACTGCTGGTTGCCATGGAAACCGATCTGCGCTTCCACCACATCCGTAGCATTGCTTTGCCACCAGGCCCCGGCATCCTGGCTCACCGACGGCAGGTCATCCCAGGCGATGGTGCGTTCGGGGGGTTTGCTTTCGGAAAGGATCTGGAAGAGCTGCTCTTGCACCTCCGGTGAAGGGGCTGTATCGAAGCGCAATTGCAACCCCTGTGGCCCAGGAAGTTCCCGGCCTGTGACATCAATGATATGCATGTGCTCGAAGGTGTCCATCGAGATATCACGAGGCAATTCATGGTCGGTGTTGTAATGCAGGAAGAGATAAACCCCGGCCTCTGCCCCGGTATTGCCAATCTGTCGCAACACCTCAATGGCCCGACGATCATAATCTTTGGGAAAGTTAGCGGCAAAAACAAAATGATAGGCTTCGTTGACTCGCATGGAGTGCGCTACTTTCTCAAAAGACGTAACACGAGCATCGAGATACGTTTCAATAATACGCTGGATGTCGCTAATCACCCCTTCCAGATCGCGACGGACATCGCCCGTGTTCTCCATAACCTGCGGCAGGTGGCGACGCATGGGGAAAGCAAGACCAGCTCCCGCCGGATCCACCAGGGTGTAGCGGGCCTGGTGGGGCAACATCAAGGCGGTGCGCACGACCAAAGATTGCAGAAGCGAAAGCCCGATCCCCACATTCTTCCCCCCGGCGCGAATCACGACAGTCTTTTTCTGGGAGATGAAGGGAGCGAAGCCGGGGATGATAGCCACGTTGTTGCCGCGGGGATCAAGCAGATCGCCAATACGGATATGCGCAAACTCATGAATGCCAGACGAGGGATCCCAGGCGCGCCAGGCGCTGTTTTCATTCCATCCGGCCATGTAATCGGGGGGTAAAGCGGCTGCTTTGGCCTGGACACGCGCCAACTGCTCCTGAAAACGGGTGCTATAGAATTCAGGTAGCTGCACACTATGCTTCTGACCATGGGCATAGAGCTGCGCAGCCCTTGCCCTCTCCGTTCGGAGTTTACCGGCAAGCTCCTCTATCTGAGATTCGAGGTGTGGGATTTTTTCTTTTCCGAACATAACAAAAACCTCATGATGGGGTGGTGCTTCTCGGGGAAAGAGTGAAAATTGGGGGTGTAATTTGATCGCCGTCTACGCCTCTTTCAAGCATCCTGCGCCATAGCAGCGCCACACACAACGCAGAAGGGAGCGTCAGCAGGTACTTCCGAAGCGCAGATCGGGCAATAGGTTGTTTCGGCGACTACACCTTCTCTGCCTTCTGGCGCTGATGCAGCTTTGGTCGCGCCGGCCTCGCCCGGTTGCTGGCCAGCTTCTGCCGCGTCTGGCCCATGGACAGAGGGCGGCATCTCTGCCACCGGCTGATCCGCCGCCGAGGCCTGGCCAAGCGCGGCCCCGCACACATCGCAAAAAGCGGCGCTGCCGGCGATCTCCGCTCCACAGCTTGCACACACAATCGCATCTTGCGCCGGCGCTGGGGTTGTCTGCGCCGGCGGGGAGGCGACGGCCTTGCCGCAATTGGCGCAGAAACGGGCATCTGCCGGCAAAGAGATGCCGCAATGTGGACACGGGATCATCGGTTGCGGCGGGGGCACGCGCGTCCCACAATGTTGGCAGAAGGCTGCGCCATCCGGCAATGGCCGCTCACAAGAAGCGCAGCGCTGATCGCCGACAGTCGGTATGGCCGGCAGCACCTCGCGACGAATGGCTTCGATCTCGTTCTGCCTGGCGCGGCTATCGGCATAAAGGGTATCAATGCCCTGCGCAAGCGGCAGCAGCGTAGAGGGCAGTTCCTGCCCATCCTGATGCCAGGCATAGGCAGCAGCGCCTAACTCGCTCAATTTGTGCTGTATCTGCCGTTGCAATTGGTTGACTTCGCCCTGCTTGCGCTGCACACGCAGGGCCTTGTCCGCCTCGAAGGCGACTTCATCGGCGCGGCGGCGGATATCACGAATAAAGTCCATATGAGGGTTCCTCCTTGTACATACTATAGGGCATAGCCCTGATTTCTTGCAGTGAAAATGGCTGTTTTTTCAACTTTGCTCGATCTCGGCGCGCAACCAGGCCTGATAGGCAGCGCTAAATTGCCTCTGCTCCTCCGCGGTCAGGCCCATCTCGCCGGCAACCTGGGTCGCCAGCGCCGTGAGCACCGTGATATCTGCACGAAGTTGATCGCGGTTGAAGGCCCCAGACGCAATCTGTGCGGCCACGCGCTGATTCAGACGATAAGACGCGGCCAGCACGCGCTGGGAGAGCAGCACCGCGCCGCCGCCAAATCCCCACGCCGCGCCGGGGCTTGTTTGCAGGACGAAATCCTCCCCCACCCGGTCGATCTGCTGGAAGAAGACGCGGCCCACGATGCGCAGTTCATCCTGCAGCGCCGGCCAATGTGTGGCCAGGATGCGCTGGGCCGCGGCCAAGGCCGCCGCGCGCAGGTCCTGGAAAAGAGGGCGGGAATGGGGCGGCGCCAGCCCGATCTCTGCCAGCGGCGCCGGAGGAAGGGCCGCCGGCGCCGGTTCTTCGACCAGATCGGTCAATATGGCGGTGTAAAGTTCGTCGCAATGCGGGCAATTGAGCAGATGGCGGTGCAATTCAGGATAACGCCGGGCCACATCCTCGCCCAGGAACTCATCCGTGACATAGGCGGGCAAGTCCGCCTCGGCCTGGGCATGGGTGTATGCCTCCTCTGCGATCAAGGCGCGGCCCACGCGGGCCGCGGGCGTCTCTGCGGAGTCCGCGACGGCCCCCGGAGCGAGCGCTGCCGCCAATCGGTTCAAAAGGCGATCTTGTTCTGTGGTCATGGCTGCGACCTCACGGGGGCAAGGAAGGACAGGTCGGGCGCGGGCATGCGCTGACCCGAAACCGGGGGCGGATCGGCCATCAATGCCCAACTCATGGCAGCGCGGCGCCGGCAACGAGAACAGCGGCGCAGATGCCAGGATGTGGCGTCACGCGGCGCGGCGCCGGCAGCGTACGTATCCAGCACCCAGACGTCGAGCGCAGAATCAGCAGGATGGGCCATGCGCCCCAGGATGTGAATCATCATGTCAGATCTCCTGTAACCGCGTCCCGGCTTGAAGGTTGCAGATGGGTGATGATGGCATCGATCACCTTCGGGCAATGGCGGCGGATATGCTTGCGGGCGCGATGGTAAAGGACATGGATGGAGGCGGGGGTTGTCTGCAGCATTCGCGTCAGTTCCAGCACGCTGCGCTCGTGCAGCACCCGCTCGATAAACACCAATCGCTGCTGCCGCGCTTTAGACGAGAAGCAAGCATCGAGTAAGGCGAGAAGCTCCGCTTCAGCCTCGGCGACGTCCTCCAGCGAGCGTGGATCCGCCTGGGCAACGACGGTTTCTGCGGTTTCGGTAAACTCATCTATTTCCTCGAAGGGTTCGGCCGGGGGATGGCGATCGCGCTTCTGGTAATAGCTCTGCACTTGCAGATGAATGATGCGGTTGACCCAGGCCAGAAAGCCGCGGGGACGATCCACTTCCTGCACCTTGCGGTGGATGACCAGGAACACTTCCTGCGCTACATCCTCGGCATCCTGCCCCCCACCTGTTTTACGCGCCACGCGCGGGTAGACCCAATTCCACAGTTCTGTGTAGGCGCGGGATTGACGCTGCGAGTCATCATCCTGACAGGCTGCGTGGAGGTAGGGGCAATAGGCGCCGATCACGGCGTTGTTCAGGCGGTTGCTGGCAGCCGCCTGAGGAGCGCCATCCTGCTGCAGATAAACGCGCACCTGCGCGGCAAAGGCCTGCCAATGCGCGGGATCGGCTGCGGGATCGACAAGGCGCCAATCCCGATTGCGCAGGATAGCCAGGATATCGGAATCACTCACAGAGGCGGAGTACATGGCATAACCAGGGCGGGGGGGAAGGAAGAGGAGTTAGAGCGGAGTCCGTCGCCATTCGTGCAGCCATAGGCGCAGAAAATGGGGGATGAAGGAGAGCAGGGCCAGGGGAGGCAACAGCACGAGAGCCATGACCGCCGTCTCGGAGATGGTGAAAGCTCGCAACGTGTCGCCAGGCGTTTCCGCCCGCAAGAAGGGGAGCACGCCGCCGGCAGCCCTGATCCCTGCGCGAAAGACAAGGGGAGTGATGGCAAAGAAGAGGAACAGGTAGGCGACGCTGACATCACGGCGAATGGCAAGGACGATGGTGGCGAACCAGCCGCCAAACATGGCGTACAGGGTCGCCAGCAGGGCGGCGATGATGAGCGAGGGATGCTCGGCCAGCGGCGGCCATGCCGATACGCTGCGGGCCAGTGAATAGCCCATCCAAAGCAGGAAAATGCCGCGCCATTGCGCCAGACTACGGGCATAACGCAAGAGCAGAAGTAACTCGAGCAGAAACAGGAATGCCAGTCCCAGCAGAGAGAAAAGGATCGGTATCTGCCAAAGGGCATCGGCAACCAGGAGCAGGATCGATCCGCCCAGGAAGAGCAACCAGAGCCACAGGGTCAACCAGGCGCGCCATCCCCATGCTGTCATCAGTACCTCGCCAGCAACCAGGGGTGGAAGGGCGCCTGGCACTGCGGACAGCATGCGCCCAACTGAAAGGGGCCAGGCGCTATTTCGTGGCAGGCAGGGCAACGGCGGGCGTGGCGGCTGTGTTGGCGGTACAGAAAAAGGCCCGTTGCCAGCAACAGGCCGCCGCCCAGGCCCATGCCCAGGAGCGTTGGCCATCCCATCCCCTCGTAAAAGAAGGGAAAGAACAGGCGATTGCCGAGAGGGACCCATGCCAGCCACTGGACAGAAACCAGCGCCAGGGTGATGGCCCCAAACACGCGCCTGATCCGCTCGCCCCAAGCATACCACAGCAGCACGCGCTGCTTCAACCAGGCGTCGATCAGGAGGGTGGCGATCAGCGCCGGCAACGCAAAAAGGAGGTAATAGAGGATGGGCCGGAGGATGTGCCAGTCGATGATCTGCGGCCAGTCGAAGCCAGGGCCGACGATCGGTTCGATCCCGGCGCCGTACGGGCCTAGCATCGAGCGCAGGTAGGCGTCCAGGATGGCGCCGACCGTGTCGAGATGGCCGAGGGACATGGCCGCCAACACAAAAAGGCCATCCAGGATATTGAGGCTGAGTTTGACGAGGATGAAGACCAGGGACAGGGCCAGGATCGTGCGCAGGAGGCGAGGCAGGGGCCAGCCGCTGCACACTCGCGGCAAAAGCCAGACGCTGAACACAAGGCTGGCGGTCAGCAGGGGCAGATGTGCGCCCGGCTGCGAGAGGTAGGGCAGGGTCAGACTGCTGCGCAGGATCAGTTCGAGCAAAAGCAGGGTGAGCCCGGTCCACAGGGCGATGTGCCAGGAGCGGCCATAGATGGTTGCAGGTTGGCGCAGGGCCTGCTTGCGCTCTGCTCGCGACGGGTGATAGGAGAGAGGGGGGAACTTGGCGACGACGTGGCGCAAGAGGGCACGGGGCCGGGTCAGGATGGCGCATGCCCCGGCAGAAGGAGCCTGCACCCCGCTCAGCACCTGATGAAGCACCATGGCCTGATGCACAGCCTCAGCGCTGTCCATAAGCTCGGCCGCGCGAGCGTCGGCGTAGAATTCACGCACCCGCAAGAGCTTGCGCCACAAGAAGAGGGAAAGGAAGGGCACGGCCAGAAGGAGCGGCAAAAAGATGTTGGCAAGGTAGAAGATGTGGAAAGCCCAGGACTCGGCGGCGGTGGGATCGCCCAGGCGCTGCATGGCGGCGGGATCGCGGGCGTGCATCCATTCCCACATCCAGGTGAGATCGAACCCAGGCAGGGGCACCAAGCCTGACAGGGCACGCCAGAATTCGCGTTGTACGATCTCCGGCCCGATATCGACCAGGACGGCTACCAGGGCGATGAAGATCCACAAGCTGGCCAAGGCAAAGAGGCCGGTCATCTTCAGCAGACTGTGGGCAAAGGCGGCGCGCTGCATATCGCGGTTGGCAAAATGGGCCAGTTCGTGGGCCAGCAGCGCCATGGCCGGTTGCGCCGCATCAGGCTCTTCGCTGATCAGGTCGGCGGCGAGGATGCTGGCGGAGGAAGAGGGGACGAGGATGAAAGCGCGGCGAAAGCTGCCGAAGGTGCGCAGCGTTTCCTGCTCATCGCCGATCAGCACCTGAGGCGGGAGCAGCCCCAGGCGCCGGCTGAGCGTATCCACTGCGGTCTGCAGTGGCGCCTCATGCGGTTGCGGCGGGCGCAGGTCTCCCTGCTGTTTCTCCCTTTCCGGCCAGTGCAAAAAATCGCGCAACGGCAACAGGAGCAGCGGCAGCAAGATCAGCGGCCACCACAGCAACGCCCCCGGCAGCAAACTCGCCAGCCCCGTCCCCCAGATCACCAGGGCGATGAGGGCGAAGAGGAGAGTAGTGAGGGAGGGGAGGGAGAGGGGGGAGAGTTTGGGCATGTTGGTTGTCAGATACGTCAGGCGCCAGCGCCGGTCGCAGGGAGTGCGCCTCCCGGGGAACCGGGATCAGGCGGATCATTCATGACTTGCGTGTTGGCGTATGGGCCGGTGGTGAGCGTTGTGATGAGGACGGTAGAAATCAAGCGCGCCAGTTGCTCTATCTGGTCTTCCTTCAGCCCCATCACGCGGGCCTGGGGAGCGATCAGGGCCTTAACGCGCTCTGGAGAAAGGTCGATGGCAGATAGCCACTCGGCTGAAGAACGAGCGCCGACCTTATGATACAGGGCCTGAATGGTCATGACCCCCATGGCGGCCAGCAGGTTGCCCATGAAGCCGGTCACAACCGGCAAGACCACCAGCAACCACAGATCGGCGTTGCCAATGCCAAAAGCGGCAGTGCGCGCCTGGGTGGGATAGAGCAATTCACCCGCGGCTCGCACCCGGTGAAGGTATTTCTCGGTGACGAGACCGACGACGCCTACTTCGTCAGGCGCCCACTTGCTGGCCGCGGCGCCAACCATATCCTTGATGGCGGCGCGTGTTGCTGGGTCATGTAGGAATTCGAATTCAGGCATCGATCTCGCTCCCTGGCGCGTAGGTCGCCGCAGTACGTCTAGCGGCGATGGTAGGGTGAGGAGCAGCCATATCCGGGTTGTTGAACTGGTCTGGCCGTGGGTGGCTGGACTGCTGTCCGGCCGTTAAGGGCCGTGAGGGCAAACTTCAATGCCAGTGACAGCCAGAAACCAGAGGCCAGCCGCACATTGAAAAGAATGGCTACCAGCGCTCTGATAGCGTCATGGGGTTGTCCCAGGCGCAGCAGGGCAGGGATGGTTATAATGGCGCCTTATGCGGATGCGGCGGGCGCAGGTCTCCCTGCTGTTTCTCCCTCTCTGGCCAGTGCAGGAACTCGCGCAGCGGCAGCAAGATTAGCGGCCACCATAGCAACGCCCCCGGCAGCAAACTCGCCAGCCCCGTCCCCCAGATCACCAGGGCGATGAGGGCGAAGAGGAGAGTGGTGAGGGGAGAAGGGGGGTGATGAGGAGAAAGAGCTTTCGTATGCTTACAGGTTCTGCTTCGCTTTCACTGTGCTCCTGCGAATGCGAAGATACATTCCCAATTGGCGGCCCAAGCTTCATCAGATCAAGCTATTAGCAAATAATCATAGAGCAATGAGTACAATCAATCAAATTCATATGTTAACAATCGAAGAAAAAATAACTGTGCCAAAAAATATCACAAAGATAATAAGTGCTAAAATATGATAATTTCTTACCATGGTAATAAATTCTGGTTCATTGAGCAATATGTGAAAATACGCCAAAGACACGCCTATCGGCTTCTACGGGCACCCCTTCGTCACCGGTCTCCGCGTCCCACGCTACGAGTACCTCGACCGCTCCGACATCCACGACCTCGCCGCTCGCACAAC
>JAANMW010000878.1_pt1 | contig 34879 bp, 28 predicted proteins | sample 7279671 | NCBI WGS metagenome assembly JAANMW01 (sample SAMN14094541, study PRJNA606508) | bioreactor metagenome | isolation source: A lab-scale SPAN reactor treating ammonium-rich wastewater day 247 | place: Ireland: Galway | collected 2017-09-19 | reverse complement strand
CGACATCGCGCGCATCGAATCCTGGATCGAACAGCTCGACGACGAGACCAAGGTGGAGATCCGGCTCGCCGACGGAGCACGGGTGGAAGGTTTCGTGACCGCGCGGCCGACGATCCAGGTGTTCCGCGACGGCAGCGGCCGCGAAGGCGTAAACGCGATGGTGCGGATCGACGACGCCGCCAATCCGGAGCACGCCCACTACCTGTGGCTGGACCGCATCATGGACACCTACTACGGCCACGTCGCCCGGCCGAACTACGTCGGCACGAAGGACTTCCTGCGCGATGTGCGCTCCAAGCTGTCGGCTTACCGCCAGCAATTCAAGGCGGCCGCCATGGAGTTCGGTGTCGACTGGCGGCTGCTGGCCGCCATTGGCTACCAGGAATCCAGGTGGGACCCCACTGCCGTCTCCCCCACCGGCGTGCGGGGCCTGATGATGCTCACCGAGGAAACCGCCGCCAGCTTCGGCATCGAGGATCGCACCGACGCCGCGCAGAGCATTCGTGGCGGCGCGCGCTACCTGGCGCACATCCTGTCACGGATTCCCAAGGACGTGGTCGAACCGGACCGCACTGCCTTCGCGCTGGCCACCTACAACATGGGCTTCGGCCATCTGCTCGATGCCCGGCGCCTGACCCGCGACGGTGGCGGCAACTGGAACCTCTGGGTGCACGTGCGCCCCGCGGTGAAGAAGCTCGCCGATCCGGATTTCGCCGCGCAGACGCGCCATGGTTTCGCCCGCGGTGGCGAGACGGTCTGGTTCGTCGACAACGTGCAGGCCTACTTCAACGTGCTGGCTTTCATGACCCGCGACGAGGTGCCCCTGCCCGACTGGATGCAGCAGCGCGCGCCCGCGCCCATCCAGGCCGACGCCGGTCCCGCCGCGAGCAAGCCGTCCCGCGACGAAGCCACCTGAGACGGGTGCGGTCCCCGGGGCACGGCTGCGGCATGATCAGCGCCGCTCGCGGAAGAATCCCTGCAACAGCTCCCGGCATTCCCCGGCCAGCACGCCGCCGCTGACGTCGATGCGATGGTTGAGCGCGGGTGAGCGTGCCAGCTCGAAGACCGAGCCCGCCGCGCCGGCCTTGGGATCGGCGGCGCCGTACACCAGCCGCGCGATCCGCGCATGCACCATCGCCCCGGTGCACATGGCACAGGGCTCGAGCGTCACGTACAGGGTGCAGCCGCCGAGGCGGTAATTGCCGAGGATCCTTCCCGCGGCGCGCAGCGCCTCGATCTCGGCGTGAGCGGTGGGATCCTGCCGCGAGATGGGCCGATTGTAGCCACCGGCGATCACCTGGCCTTCGCTGACGATCACGCAGCCGACCGGTACCTCGCCTGCCTGGCCAGCCAGGCGCGCCTGCGCCAGGGCCAGGCGCATGAACTCCTCGTCCTCGGATGGCAGCACAGTGTGCCTCGCAGTCGTGCTTGCAACAGTCCGGCCGCACAGTGCAGGCGACCGGTCCGCTGCATTCTGGCAGAGCATCATCTGCCGGCCCAGCAGGCGTCGCGGGAACTTTGCCGCAGCCTGCGGTTCGAACGCCACATTCCGGCCCCGGGATACCCATGAAAGCCATCGCCGTCACTCCCGGCCGGCGTGACCTGCACCGTATCGAGCGACCAGAACCCGAAGTCCGCGCCGCTCATGACGTGAAAATGCGTGTGGTGCGCGTCGGCATCTGCGGCACCGACCGCGAAGAAGCCGCCGGCGGGCGCGCACTCGCTCCGCCTGGCAGCAGCGACCTCGTGGTCGGGCACGAGATGCTGGGCCAGGTGATCGAGACCGGATCCGGGGTCACCCGCGTGAAACCCGGCGACTACGCGGTGTTCACGGTGCGTCGTGGATGCGGCAACTGCCAACCCTGCGGGCTCGACCGCCCGGACATGTGCCTCACCGGCGATTACCGCGAGCGCGGCATCTGGGGGCTGGACGGCTACCAGGCGGAGTTCGCCGTCGATCACGAGCAGTACATCGTGTGCGTGCCACCACGGCTGGAGCCGGTCGGCGTGCTGTGCGAACCGCTGTCGGTCGCGGAGAAAGCGCTCAACGAGGCGATGCTCGTGCAGGCGGTCCGCATGCCCGACATCGAGGCGGGCCGCGAGTGGTTCACCGGGCGCCGCTGCCTGGTGGCCGGGCTGGGTCCCATCGGCCTGCTGGCAGCGCTGGCGCTGCGGTTACGGGGCGCGGAAGTGGCCGGCCTCGATGTGGTCGACGCCGGCAGCGCCCGCCCCCGCTGGCTGGAGGCGATCGGCGGGCGATACCTGGACGCGCGCAGCGTGGCCCCCGACGGGGTCGAGCACACGCTCGGCGAAATGGAGCTGATCTTCGAAGCCACCGGCGTGCCCTCGCTTGCATTCAACCTGCTGGATGCACTGGGCGAGAGCGGCGTCTACGTGCTCACCGGCATTCCTGGCGGCGCGCGCCCGGTGCAGATTCCCGGCGGGGAGTTGCTGCGCCGGCTGGTGCTCGACAACCAGGTGATGATCGGCAGCGTCAATGCCGCACCCGTGCACTGGCAGATGGCGGTGGACGATCTCTCGCGGGCAGTGGATCGCTGGGACGGCCACGTGGCACAGCTCATCACCCATCGCCATCCGGCGGACGATTTCGCCACCGCCCTAGGGCAGCACGGCAGCGAGGAGATCAAGGTGGTCCTCGAATGGGGCACCTCCGGACCTGTCCCTCACGACACCTGCCACGGCACGGCTGCCTGACCGGCGGCACGGCAAGGTATCCTGCAGCCACGATGGCAACGGATTGCATCACCGCTCCCGGCTGGCCTGGCTCGCCGCCACGCTGGACCTCGAGTGCCAAGACCGGTGTCGGGACCTCCCTGTCCGGAGCCGGCCACGTCTGGTTCACGCTCAGCCACGGCATCCTCAACGAGGTCTATTACCCGCGCCTCGACCTGCCCTGCACGCGCGACATCGGCCTGGTGGTGACCGACGGGCACGAGTTCTTCTCCGAGGAGAAGCGCCATGCCCGCTCGCAGGTCAGCTATCCGGTCGATGGCGTACCACTCTACCGTCTGAGCAACCACTGCGTGGCGGGCCGCTACCGTATCGACAAGGAGATCCTCGCCGACCCGCTGCGCGACGTGGTGCTGCAGCACACGCAATTCACGCCGCTGCCCGGCGGCCTCGCCGACTACCGCCTGTACGTGCTGGCCGCACCGCACCTGGGCAACCGCGGCCAGGGCAACGATGCCTGGATCGGCGACTGCAAGGGCCAGCCCATGCTGTTTGCGCAGCGGGAAGGCTTCGCGCTGGCGATCGCCTGCTCGGCACCATGGCACGGCCGCTCCGCAGGCTTCGTGGGCATCAGCGACGGCTGGCAGGACCTGTCGCGGCACCGGCGGATGCAGTGGCAATACACTCGCGCGGAGAACGGCAATGTCGCCCTCACCGGCGAGGTCGACATCGAAGCCTGCGAGGGCCGATTCGTGCTGGCCATCGGCTTTGGCAGCACGGCAGCCGAAGCCGGCCACCGGGTACTGGCGAGTCTTGCGGATGGCTTCGAGGCCGCGCGCGACGCCTACGTGCGCGGCTGGCAGGACTGGCAGGCATCCTTCCGTCCGGTCGCCCGCAGCCGGGATCGGGGCGACGATGGCTGGCGCACCAGCCTGATGGTGTTGCGTGCGCACGAGTCGAAGCGCCTGCCGGGCGGCCTGATCGCCAGCCTGTCGTTTCCCTGGGGATTCTCCAGGGGCGACGACGACCCCGGCGGCTACCACCTGGCCTGGCCACGGGACCTGGTCGAAGCCGCCGGCGCGCTGCTGGCCGCCGGTGCCCACGACGACGTGCGCCGGGTACTGCGTTACCTGCAGGTCACCCAGGAAGCCGACGGCCACTGGCCCCAGAACATGTGGCTCGACGGCACGCCATACTGGAACGGCATCCAGATGGACGAGACCGCGTTTCCCATCCTGCTGATCGATCTCGCGCGGCGCGAAGGCGCGCTCGATGCCGCGGGGCTCCGGCAGCTCTGGCCCATGGCACGGCGTGCTGCGGGCTTTCTCGCCCGCAACGGGCCGGTGACGCAACAGGACCGCTGGGAAGAGGACGCCGGCTACTCGCCGTTCACGCTGGCGGCGGAAATCGCCGCGTTGCTCACCGCCGCCGGGCTCGCGGATACGCAGGACGAACCAGAGCTGGCCAGCTACCTGCGCGAGACCGCCGACACCTGGAATGCGCAAGTGGAGCGCTGGACCTACGTCACCGGCACGGACCTGGCGCGGCAGGCCGGTGTCGACGGCCACTACGTGCGCATTTCACCGCCCATGGATGGCGCCGCCACGCCGGCCACCCAGGGCCTGGTGCCGATCAAGAACCGCCCCGCCGGCGAAGATCCCGCGCCGGCACGCCACATCGTCAGTCCGGATGCCCTGGCGCTGGTGCGCTTCGGGCTGCGGGCGGCGGATGACCCGCGCATCGTCAACACCGTCCGCGTGATCGATGCGCTGCTCAAGGTGGACACGCCCGCGGGACCCGCCTGGCATCGCTACAACGACGATGGCTACGGCGAACACGCGGACGGCTCACCGTTCGACGGCACCGGCCAGGGGCGCGCCTGGCCACTGCTCACCGGGGAGCGGGCGCACTACGAACTGGCGGCGGGCCGCCCGGAAGTCGCACGCCGGCTGGCGCGGACCATGCTCGGCTTTGCCAACGACGGCGGCATGCTGCCCGAGCAGGTCTGGGACACCAGCGACATTCCGGAGCGCGAACTCTCCTTCGGCCATCCCGCCGGTTCCGCCATGCCCCTGGTCTGGGCCCACGCTGAACACATCAAGCTCCTGCGCTCGCTGCAGGAGGGACGCGTTTACGACACGCCGCCACAGGTGGTCGAGCGCTATGCCCGAAGGCAGACCCGGCCGCTCCAGGCCAGCTGGCGCTTCAACCACAAGTGCCGCTCCAGCCCTGCCGGGCGGACCCTGCGCATCGAGGTCCTGGCCAGGGCCACGATCCACTGGAGCAGCGATGGCTGGCACACGACCCATGATGCCGTCACCCGCGATACCGGCATCGGCGTACATGTCGCCGACCTGCCAAGCAGTGGCCTGCCGGGCGGCACGATTCTCCGGTTCACCTTCTACTGGCAGGAGGCCGCGCGCTGGGAGGGTGTTGACTTCGAGGTGTGCATTGCATGAGAGAATAGCCGCGACCGCAGCGACGGTTGTCGCCGAAAAGGAACCTCCCGTGAAACACCGAACCAGTGCCCTGGCCATGGCGCTGCTGGCCATCGTGACCGCGTGCGCGCCGGCGCAGAAGCCCGATGCCACCAGCCAGCCGCCGCCAGCCAACGCGACCATCCTGCGCAGCGCTTCGGGAGTACTCGACTGCACCACGCTCGGCAAGGGCGAGCCCTGCGGCCGCGAAACCTGGACACTCACGGTGCAGGCCGATGGCTCGCGGACCCTGCGCAGCTTCTACGACGGTGGCCGCGACGCCCAGCAGATCAGCGTGATTTACCGCGTCGACGCGGCTTTCCACTTCCTCGATGCCTTCTCCACGGCATACAGCAAGGGCAAGCTGCTGGGCTCGGGCTTCTACGTGGCCGATGGTTCCCTCCTCCGCGTGACGACCCGCGGCGCGGCCGGCTTCAGGGCCGAGGACCTGCCGCTGCCGCAGGGCTATTCCGTGCTGCTGCACCCGCCAAGCCTCGACGGCTGGCATTTCGGCCGCTATGACAGCACCGCGGGTGGCCGGCAGAAGCTGCCGACATTCATCTACGGCGGTGTCGACGGCGGGCCGCGGCTGGCGCAGTTCCCCATCACGCTCGAGTACGTCGGCCGCGAGACCATCACGGTGCCTGCCGGAACTTTCGAGACCGATCACTACCATTTCGGCAAGGACACGGAGGTGTGGATCATGGGTCCGGACCACACGATGGTCCGCCACGAGTACCGTGCCGCCGATACGCGCTTCGAACTCGCGCAGCTCAGGAACCCTGCCGGCGGCCCCTTGTGATCCGGCGCCGCTTCACAGTCATGCTCATCGCCTGCGCCGTCGTCTTCGGCGGCGTCCTGGGCTTCCAGGCCTTCGTCGGCCGGATGATGCGCAAGGCCATGGCTTCGGCGCCACCGCCGGTGCAGACGGTCTCCACGGCAAGGGCCGAGGCGCTCGACTGGCAGCCGACACTGCATGCCGTCGGCACGCTGCGCGCGGTGAACGGCACCGACCTCTCGGCCGAGGTGCCGGGCATCGTCGACGAGATCCGGTTCGAATCGGGCGATGATGTCCGCACCGGGCAGGTGCTGCTCAGCCTGCGCTCGGGAGTCGATGTCGCCCGGCTCCGCGAGGCACAGGCCGCCGTCGATCTCGCCAGGCTCGACTACCAGCGCAACCGCGAGCTGGCACCGAAGGGCCTGGTGAGCCAGGCCGCGCTCGATACTGCCGAGACGCAGCTGCGCAGCACCGAGGCACAGCTCAGGCAGCAGCAGGAAGGCGTCAGCCGCACCTCCATCCGCGCGCCCTTCGGCGGCCGCATCGGCTTGCGCGTCGTCGACGTCGGCCAGTACCTGAATGCTGGAGCGCGCATCGCCACCCTGCAGGCCCTGGACCAGCTGCTGGTGGATTTCTTCCTGCCGCAGCGCGACCTCGGCCTGTTGTCGCCACGTCAGCACGTCACCGTGGCCGTCGACGCCTGGCCTGGCGAGACCTTCCGTGGCGAGGTGATTGCCATCGACTCCCGGGTGGACGCCCAGACCCGCAATGTCGCCGTACGCGCGCGCATCGACAATCCCGCGCACCGCCTCCTGCCCGGCATGTACGTCTCGGTGAACGTCGATGCCGGCGCCAGCGTGCAGCATGTCACGCTGCCGCAGACGGCTGTCGTCTACAACTCTTTCGGCGACACGGTGTACCTGGTCGAGGGCAGCGGCGACAAGCTGCGCGCAAAGCAGGTCTTCGTCCAGGTCGGTCCGACCCGGGGTGACCAGGTCGCCATCCTCTCGGGTGTCACCGCAGGGGCAACCGTGGTCAGCGCCGGACAGATCAAGCTGCAGGACGGCACCCCGGTCAGAATCAACAACACCGTACAGCCAGCGAACAATCCGGCGCCCGATCCGCCCGACGAGCCCGGGCGCCGCAAATGAAACTGACCGATGTCTTCATCCAGCGGCCGGTGCTCGCCACGGTCGCGAGCGTGCTGATCCTGGTCCTCGGCCTGCGCTCGGCCGACCTGCTGCGGATCCAGGAGTTTCCCTCGACGCAGAGCGCCGTGATCACGGTGACCACCACCTATTTCGGCGCCTCTCCGGATCTTGTAGCCAGCTTCATCACCGCGCCGATAGAGAATGCGGTGTCGCAGGCCACCGGCATCGACTACATCGTCTCCTCCAGCCGTACCGGCGTCAGTACCGTCACCGTCAACCTGCTGCTCAACTGGGACCCGAACAAGGCGCTCAACGAGATCAGCATCAAGGTGAACTCGATCCGCAACCAGCTGCCGCCCGAATCGCAGCTGCCGGTGATCACGCTCAGCCTCGGCCAGCAGCTCGCTGCCATGTACATCGGCTTCGCCTCCGAGGTGCTGGCGCCGAACCAGATCACCGACTACGTGGCTCGCCTGGTCCAGCCGCGGCTGCAGGCCCTGCAGGGCGTGCAGAGCGTGGACATCATCGGCGCGCAGAACATCGCGCTGCGTGCCTGGCTGGACCCGCAACGCCTCGCGGCCTACGGGCTCACCGCCAGCGACGTCAGCCAGGCGCTGGCCGCCAACAACTTCCTCTCCAGCCTCGGCAAGACCCAGGGCGAGGTGGTGCAGGTCGGGCTGGTGGCCTCGACCGGCCTGCACAGCCTGGAGGAGTTCCGCAACCTGATCGTGCGCCAGTCGGGCGGCGCCATCGTGCGCCTGCAGGACGTGGCCAACGTCACCCTGGGCTCGGAAGACTACGAGTCGGGGTTTGCCTTCAATGGCCGCGATGCCGTGGCACTGGGTGTCAACGTCGCCCCTGGCGCGAACCTCCTCGAGACGACCGCACGCGTCCAGCAGGCTTTCAGGGATCTGCATGCCAGCCTGCCGGGAGGCCTCGAAGCCGAGGTCATCTACGACTCCGCGGAGTTCGTCCGCGACTCGATCAACGAGGTGGCATTCACCATTGTCGAGGCGCTGCTCATCGTCACCCTGGTGGTGTTCCTCTTCCTCGGCTCACCGCGTTCCGTGCTGATCCCGGTGGTGGCCATCCCGCTGTCGCTGGTGGGCGCCTTCACGCTGATGCTCGCGGCAGGCTTCTCCTTCAACCTGCTGACGCTGCTGGCATTGGTGCTGGCCATCGGCCTGGTGGTGGACGACGCGATCATCGTCGTCGAGAACGTCAATCGCCACATCGAGCAGGGCACCAGGCCGACCCAGGCCGCGCTGCTCGCCGCGCGCGAGCTGGGTGGCCCGATCATCGCCATGGGCGTGGTGCTGATCGCGGTGTACGTGCCCATCGGCTTCCAGGGCGGGCTCACCGGTGCGCTGTTCACCGAGTTCGCCTTCACGCTGGTCGCCGCCGTGGTGGTCTCGACCATCATCGCCCTGGTGCTCTCGCCGATGATGTGCGCGAAGTTGCTGCGACCCCTTGCCGAGGAATCCGCCTGGACGGCACGCTTCGAGCAGTTCAGCAACCACGGCTTCGGCCGGCTGCGCCAGGCCTACGAGCGCACGCTGCACGCCAGCCTGGACACCGTGGCGGTGACGCTCGCCTTCGCCGGCATCGTGCTGGTGTCGATCTACCTGCTCTACGGCAATGCCCGCAAGGAGCTGGCGCCGCAGGAGGACCAGGGCTTCCTGCTGACGATGTTCACCAGTGCGCCGAACGCCACCCATGAGCTGCTGACCACCTACTCACGGGATGTGTACCGCATCGTCCGCAAGTTCCCGGTGTTCACCAATGTCTTCCAGTTCGAGGCCACGGGCTCGGTCTTCGCCGGGACGGTGATGAAGCCCTGGAGCGAGCGCAGCGAGAGCGCCAACGAGCTCATGCCGGTGCTGCAGAAGGCCTTCAACGAGGAAGTGGCGGGCCTGCGCGGCGCGGTATTCCAGCTGCCGCCGCTTCCCGGTGCCCAGGGCCTGCCCGTGGAGTTCGTGCTCACCACCACCGACCAGTTCCCCAGACTGAACGAGGTGGCGCAGACCTTTCTCGCGGAAGCGGTGAAGACCGGCACCTTCATGTTCATCGACAGCGACCTGCGTATCGACCAGCCCCAGGCAACGGTGGAGATCGACCGTGACGCGGCGGCACGCCTCGGCCTGCAGATGAGCGACATCGGCGGCAGCCTGTCGGCCATGCTGGGCGGGGGCTACGTCAACTACTTCTCGCTGGCCGGGCGCTCCTACAAGGTGATGCCGCAGGCCGCGCAGCGCTTCCGGCTGAATGCGGAACAGCTCGACGACTACTACCTGCGCACACCGGCCGGCGCGGCGGTGCCGCTGTCGACGATCGCCACCATCGACACCAGCGTGGTGCCGCGCTCGCTCAACCGCTTCCAGCAGCTCAATTCCGCCACCATCAGCGGCATCATGATGCCCGGAGTGCCGCTCGGTGATGCGCTCGACACCCTGAACGGCATCGCGGCTCGTGTATTGCCCCAGGGCTATGCCGTGGACTATGCCGGCCAGTCACGCCAGTACGTGCGGGAGTCCAGCGGCTTCCTCGTCACCATCGCCTTCGCCATGGTCATCATCTTCCTGGCGCTCGCCGCCCTGTTCGAGAGCTTCCGTGACCCGCTGATCATCCTCATCTCGGTGCCGATGTCGATTGCCGGCGCGCTGATCTTCGTCAGCCTGGGCTTCTGGCATGTCAGCCTGAATATCTACACCCAGGTCGGCCTGGTGACGTTGATGGGCCTGATCAGCAAGCACGGCATCCTCATCGTGGAGTTCGCCAACAAGCTGCAGCAGGAAGGCCGGACGCGGCGCGAGGCCATCGAACTGGCCTCGGCGATCCGGCTGCGACCCATCCTCATGACCACCGCGGCGATGGTGCTCGGCGTGCTGCCGTTGCTGCTCGCCAGCGGCGCCGGTGCCGCATCGCGCTTCAACCTCGGCCTGGTGATCTTCACCGGCATCTCCATCGGCACGCTGTTCACGCTGTTCGTCGTGCCCGCCTTCTACCTCGTGCTCGCCGCGGATCACCACAAGCCGGCGGAAGCCACCGGCGCGCCGCCCGCCTGAGCGGCGACGGTCTGCCCACGGGCCGCCAGCGAGCGCAGGAAGCGGGCCACGAAGAACAGCGTCGTCAGCAGCAGGCCCGGGTAGCCGATTCCCGCCATCAGGTAGGGGAACAGCATGCTGCCCTCCTGCACGGTCCGCAGGTTGAAGCTCAGCAGGCCCAGCGTGATGATCGCGCCGAACACCCACATCGCCAGCAGCCACAGGCCGGTCTCCCAGCCCGACAGCCGGCGGCCCCAGCCCGTCGCCGGCACGGGAGTCGGGGCGTCCGGAGCCGGCATCGTGCTGCGCAGGCCCAGGGTCAGCAGGTCGTAGACCAGCAGGCAGACGCCGATGGTGAACACCAGGCCGAACGCCGGCACCATCAGCTTGGCGAACAGCATGGCCGGCGCAACGTCACCGCCAAACCAGTCCAGGCCAAGCGTGCGATAGACGAACACCTGCACCGTGCCGCCGATGGCGAAGGCGAAGCACAGCCCCAGCATGCCGGTGAACACCAGCCAGAACGCCAGCCTGCCGGGGCGCTGGTCGAAATCCGCGGCGCCACGCATGAGCGGCAGCGCGTAGTACGCGGTGGCAATGCCCAGCATGCCGAAGGTGCCGAACAGCGCGAGATGCGCATGGCTCAGCGTCACCCAGGTGCCATGCGACCAGACGTTGGTCAGGGCGAAGGTCATGGTGAAGCCGAGGATGCCGGCGCCCACCTGCTCGAGCACCACGGAGCCCAGCAGGAAAGCGAAGGCCGGCATGTTGGCAAGCGGCTCGCCATCCTCGTGGGCGTCGAGGTAGAGGTGCCAGAAGCAGAAGATCAACGGCAGCGGTTCCAGCGCGCTGAACAGCGAGCCCCAGAACTGCCAGAACTCCGGCGTGCCGATCCAGAAGTAGTGGTGGGCATTGCCGAGCAGGCCGGACAGCCATACCAGCGAGATGCCCCAGAACACCGCGAAGCCGACCGACTTGACGTCCGCCTTGAACATCAGCACCAGCAGGCAGCCCACCAGCGAGATATGGATGACCTCCCACACGCCCTCGACCCAGTAGTGCACCACGTACCAGCGGAAGTACTCCTGCAGGTCGAGGCGATCGACGAAGAACATGCCGAAGATCCACACCAGCGTGAGGGCGAGCACGCCGATGCCGAGGCCCCAGTGAATCTCGTTCCACTGCGAGACGGGCGGGAAGCTGCGCCAGACGACAAGGCAAAGGATGGCGAAGCCGATGAGGATCACCACGTCGACGATGCGCCCGGCCTCGAGGTACTCGAGGCCCTCCTGCAGCAGCGGCTGGCCCATCCACCAGCCGGCGATGCCCTGTTCCGCCAGCACCTGGGTCGCCACGTTCCACAGCACCACGGCGACGACGGCGTAGAACAGGAAGCGGATCAGCCCCGGTGCCGCCAGCTCGCGCTTCGACAGCAGCGGACCGACGAAGAGAATGGCGCCAATGAACCCCGAAAGCACCCAGAGGATGCCGAGGTTGGTGTGCTCGGCGCGGGCCACGTTGAAGTTGAAGGTGCCGGCGAGCAGCGTCGGATCGATGTGCTGTGCGGTGAGCAGCAGGCCGAACCCGGTCTGGAAGAAGAACAGCACCAGCATGAGCATGAAGAAGCGCAGGCTGAGGCGCTGGGTCTGGTACTCGATCCTGATCATGGCTGCGCTCCCCGGAGGCTGCGGATGTAGGCGACGATGTCCGCGACCTGGCTGGCATCGAGCACCCCGGCGTAGGCCGGCATGACATGCGGCACGAAGTCCTTCACCACGCGGGCGTCGGGATCGACGATCGATTCGCTGAGGTAGGCGTCGTCGGCGCGGGCGCTGCTGCCGTCCACGAAGCTCACCGCGGAATCGTAGAGCCCGCCCCAGCCCGGCCCGACCAGACGATCCGTGCCTTTCGAGTGGCAGGCCATGCAGCCGGTGGCCTGGGCCAGCTCGGCGCCGCGTCGGGCCGCTGAAGCCGGCTCCGGCACCGCGGACGTGGCCGCTGCGACAGTTGCAACGGCTGCAGCCGCCCTTGCCGCCGGCATCGGCGTCGCCTGCGCGAAGGCCAGGCCATCGACCCGCGGTTTCGGTGGCCAGCCCTCGGTGTTCATCGCCGAGGTGTACTTCAGGAAGGCGATCAGCTCGCGCACCTCGGTGCGCGACAGCGGCAGGTTGGGCATCAGTGTCGTGTGGCCGCCGCGCCGCTCCACACGTTCGGCAGCCGCCGGATACTTCGCCAGGTAGGCGTCGATCCCGTCCGCACCTGCCTCGCCGGCTGTCGCCGTGTCGCGCAGCTGCAGCGCCACCGCCGTGCGGGTCGGCCAGGCACCGGCAGACGGCAGGAAGGCCTCCAGCCAGGCGGGACCGACCTTGCCGTAGAGCCTGGTGAGGTCAGGGGCGAAGTAGGCGCCGTTGCCGACGATGGTGTGGCAGCCCATGCAGTTGTAGGCCTGGAACACGCGCTTGCCCTGGACGGCATCGGCACCGGCATAGCTGACCTCGAGCGGCGCCACCTGACCGCGCGAGCCGAGGAACGAGGCCAGGGACAGGGCGATGAATATGGCGCCCATCAGGCCGAGTACCGCCAGTGCGCGGCGGCGCTTGCCGCCTTCCTCGCAGGGTTCCCCGGGGGCGCAGCTCATGGCGCCTTCTCCCCGCCCTCCGCGCGCGCTGCGCCGGATCGCTGCTCGCGCGCGATCGCATCATGCTCGAACAGCGTGCCGAGCCGGCTGAAGAAAACGCAGAAAACGTAGACAGCGAGCAGGAAGCCGACGATGAAATAGCCGAGCCACATGCCGCGCGACTCCGCCCAGTAGCCGAAATCGCGCCAGTAGGGCCAGGACAGCGCCAGGCTCGCGCCGCTGGCCAGGACCGCCAGCGCCAGACGGATCGTGCGGTTTGCAGTCATGCCGCCCTTCCTCCTCGCAGGCCCGCCGGGCCTGCCGTGCCAGGAACAGGTTACGCAGGGAGGATTGTCCGCTCATTTAACCTGTATTGTAAATACCCCTTTCAACGGATGACTCAGCCCGGCTCGTCTGGCGACGGCGCCAGCGCCTTCCGCGCGCGCTCCTGCAGCGCACGATAGGATCGCTCCCACTCGCCCTGGCGCGGTGTCGTGCCCGCCAGCTGCCGTACCACGGCCTCCAGCGCCTCGGCACGCTGTCGAAGGCGCCGCGCCTGTACCTGCAGCGCCTCGTAGTCGCCAGCGTAGACGAGCTGTACCTGGCGATCCTGGCAGATGCCGATGCAGGGCCGAGGCCCTTCGAGCTTGCCGCAGCCAATGCATTGCCAGGCGTTCATGTAGGTGGTCATGGCTTGCACCCCGGCGCGGACGGCGAACCGGATCGCGTCCCTCTTTGCCGGAAATCGGGGATGTGCCTATCATCCTAAGGACGAGGTGAGGGCTCCACAACCCCGCGACCGAGGTGCCTGCATGAATATCCGCCATTCCATTCCGGCTGCCTGTGCCTGGGCAGTGTTCCTTCTCGCCGGCGGCGCTGCACCGGCGGCGGATGCCCATGAACACGGCGCCGGCGAGGCCGGGCACCTCACCCTGGACCACGGCCGCAAGTGGTCGACCGACGCGCCCCTGCGCGAGGGCATGGCGGCGATCCGCGCCGCCCTCGCCGCCCGGCACGAGGCCATCCACCAGGGCACGCTGTCGGTGGCCGACTTCCAGGCGCTGGGTGCGACGGTGGAAACCCGGGTTGCCGCCATCGTCGCCAGCTGCAGGCTCGAACCCGCAGCCGATGCCAACCTGCACCTGATCATCGCCGACTTGCTCGCCGGCGCCGCAGCGATGCAGGGCCGCGCGGACGCCACACCGGCAGCGGGGGCAGCGCAAGCCGTGCAGGCGCTCGATGACTACGGCCGGTACTTCGACCATCCCGGCTGGCAACCGCTGGGCTGAATGCCGCTCCCCGCTCAGAGATAGGGCTGCATCAGCCAGGCGATGCCATCGCGCAGCTTGCGCCACAGCGGCCTGGCATCCAGCTCCGCACGCGACAACTCGTGGGCACCGTCCCGCTTCGCGGCAATGATGGACTCGAGGCTGGCCGCCAACGCGGCGGAGTAGCACTCCACCACGTATTCGAAGTTGAGCCGGAGGGATCGCGGATCCCAGTTTGCCGAACCGACCAGCGACCAGCTGCCATCGACCACCATGAGTTTGGAGTGATCGAACGGGGCACGGGTCAGCAGTACCCTGCAGCCACCGCGCAGCACCGGCTTCAGCTGCGCCATCTGCGCCCACTGCACCAGCCGCAGGTTGCCCCGTCCGGGAATCAGGATCTCGACGTCGACACCGCGCAAGGCAGTCACCCGCAAGGCGTCGATGAGCGGCGGATCGGGCAGGAAGTACGGGGTGACGATGCGGACCCGCCTGCGCGCCGCGGCCAGCGCACCCAGCAGGGTCAGCAGCAGCGCATCGCGTGTCTCGTCGGGACCGTCGGCAATGCCACGGGCCAGCATGTCGCCGACTGCCGTCACCGGCGGGAACCACGTCTCGCCCAGCAGGCGCTCCCCGGTGGCGAAACGCCAGTCGAAAACGAAGGCATCCTGCAGATGGTGCACCACGGGGCCACGGAGGCGGAAGTGGGTGTCCCGCGTCGGAAACGCGGAGGGACGTGCGAGCAGGCAGGCATCGCGGATATTGAGCCCGCCGGTGAAGGCGATCCCGCCATCGACCACGAGTATCTTGCGGTGGTTGCGCAGGTTGGCATACGGGTTTGGCAGCGGAAAACGCACCGGCAGGAAACTGGCCACGCGTATGCCGCGCCGCTGCAGCTCGCCGCGGATCGGCGGCCGGGAATAGCGCGCACCCAGCCCATCGATGAGCACCCGCACCTCGACGCCCCGGGCCACGGCGGCCTCGAGGGCATCCGCAAACGCATCGGCGACGATGCCACGATCGAAGATGTAGGTGGCCAGCGAGATGCTGCGCCGGGCCCCGGCGATGGCTTCGATCATGGCCGGATAGGCCTGGTCGCCATCGAGCAGCGGCTCGATGCAGTTCCCGCCCTCCAGCGGCTCGGCGGAGATCCTGTCGGTCAGCGTCGCCAGCGCCCGCCAGCCGTCGGGAACCGGCGCGACGCTGCCGCCCCCATGGGCCTGGCGACCGGTGGCGGCCTGGTGTTCAGCGGTGTGCGCCCCGCGCACCTGCCGCATCCGCCCCACCGACCGCCGGATGCGGTTGATGCCGAACAACAGGTACGACACCGGGCCGAACAGCGGTGCCAGCCACACCAGGCCCGTCCAGGCGATCGCCGCCCGCACTTCGGTCTTGGTAAGCAGGATATGCACCGTGGCGACGATGGCGAGCAGGAAATGCGCGAGCCCGGCGAGCAGTTCACGCAGCAGGGTCTCGCTCACGCACGCTCTCCGGCAACGGAACCTCTGCGCCAGCGCCTGAATGCCGGTTCCACCGGGCGCCCCCACCTTCCAGACAGCGGAATCAGCCGCGATGATGACCTCGGCGGCTGCCGAAGGGAAGGCAGGCGCGCATGATGGCGGGGGGCAGCCCTGGAGTACCGGCCATGAACACGGGTCCGCAGCGGTGAGCATCCTCGGTGTGCTGCTGGCCTTGTTGCTGGCCTCGGCCGCATGGATGGCCTGGAAGCCCGGCTGGCAGGTCGTGATCGGGCCTCCCGAGGATCCGCCCAACCGCATCCCGGTGACTGCGTTCTGCGACGCCGCGCGCCAGCAGGGCTGGGATTTCGCCGCCGATGGCCAGCTCCTGCGCGACCTCGTCATCGGCCTGCGCCAGGCGGGGCTCGACGGAACCATCGAGATCTGGGGCCGGCGATGCCGGACGGCCCCTGCCCTGCGGAAACCGGATGAACCGCTGGCGAGGATTCCGGCGACCTTCTGGAAACACCACGAGCTCGGCGGGCTCGGTACTGTCGCCGCCGTCACCCGCGCCGGCAACATCGAAACCCGTACGGAACTCACGACCGACAACACCCGCGTGCACACGCGGCCCATGCCTGGCAGCGAGCCGCCGCCTGACGATGCCGGCTACCGGGACATCCATCTCAACCTCATGCAGGCCATGGACTGGCTGCAGACGGAAGCCAACGCCTGCAAGGGCATCTCGCGACGGGGCCGCAGCGGGACCATGTCCGGACAGTCCCACTGAGCGGACAAAACCCGTGCGCGACCGCCCGCTGCAGCGCGCTCAGCTCATCTGGCCCATCGAGGCATTGAGGATGGTGGCCGTGATGTACTGCGCCTCCGGCAACGCCAGCAGCAGCGCCGCATTGGCCGCCTGCTCCGGTGTCTGCTGGTTGGCCCGGTGCTGCTCGATGATCCGGTCCCTGACGCGCCTGGGAATGCCGACGGCATGCCCCAGCACTTCCGCGCCCGCCTCGCGCTCCCCGGTCAGGCGCGTGTGCACCCAGCCGTAGGCGATGGCATTGCAGGTCACGCCGTAACGCGCCCACTCCAGTGCCACCGTCCGCGTCAGGCCATGCACGCCGTGCTTGGCCGCACAGTAGTTGGCCATGCCCATGCCGCCCATCAGGCCCGCCATCGCCGAGACGTTGATGACGCGCCCGTTGTGCCCTTCCTTCCTCATGTGCGGAGCCGCTGCGCGAATGCAGTTGAAGGTGCCCTTCAGCGTGACATCGACGCAGTCGTCCCACTGCTCGTCGCTCATGCGGTGGATCATCTCGTCCAGCGGGAAGCCGGCGTTGTTCACCAGGATATCCAGGCCGCCGAAGGCCTGCACCGCGGTGTCCATGATCCGCCGCGCATCATCGCTGCTGCGCACATCACCGACACATGCGACAGCCCGGCCACCCGCATCGGTGATGGCCCGGACCGTCGCCTGCGATGAGGCTTCGTGCAGCGAGTTGACCACCACGGCGGCCCCCTCCCTGGCAAAGAGCCGCGCGATCGCCGCGCCGATGCCCTGCCCGGATCCGGTGACCACGGCGACCTTGCCCTGAAGCCTGCCCTGCGCGCTCATCAGCGTTCTCCCGCCCGTTGCGGCTGGTTCACCCGCACCCCGGCCCGGGATGGCAGCACCACGACGCCTCCGCCGAGGGTGGTTCGCACGCCCTTGGCGTTGTCCATCCAGACCTCGCAGGTCACACAGTGCTGGTTGCCCTCGATGTGCTTTGCGGTCACCTTGCCATTGCAGGTCAGCGCGACACCGAAGAAGTCGACGCCGCGGAAGCTGCAGCGGACCTTCTTCAGCACACCGTCGAGCCCCATCCAGCTGGTCAGCATCTGCGTGATGAAGGCGGCCTTCTGCGCACCGTGCACGATGACATCCGGGAATCCGGCCTGGATGGCGAAATCCTTGTCGTAGTGGATCTCGTAGAAGTCGCCCGAGGCACCGGCGAACTGCACGGCCAGGCGCCTGGTCGGGGTCACCACGCGCTCGACGAGCGGCTGCCCGACCTCGACATCCTCGTAGTAGCGTTGCGCGTCCATGAGTCGGCCTCCGTGATCAGTACTTGATGAAACTCTGGCGCAGGCTCATGACCTTCTGGTCGCGCTGGTTGGTCCACACCACGTCGAAATGGAAGAACACCATGTGGCCGATCCGGCCTTCCTTCTCCTCCAGCTCCGCCAGCGTCACGACTCCGGTCAGGCGATCCCCGGGCCGGACCGGTTCGAAGAGTTCCTGCTCGAAGCCGGCATTCAGCAGGCGCTTCAGCGGGAAATCGTATTGCGTGACGTACCAGTCCATCTGTGGCGGAATGATCGGCCAGACGATGGCGGGCGGCGCGATCATGCCGCCGTAGCGGCTGCCGCGCGCCACCTCACCGTCCTGGTACAGGGGATTGTCGTCGAGCGTGGCGTCGGCAAGGCTGCGGATCCTGCCCTTCTCGACCTCGTACTCGGCGCGACCGAGTTCGGTGCCGACACGCTTCCTGAGATCGTCGGTGATGAAGGATTTCTCCAAGGCCTGACTCCTCTCCCGTGGTTCTCCGGTATCAGGTCGGCTGCAAGGGCGGGGCTGGCTCACTTGCGCCGTGCCACCAGGTCAGCCTCGATGGCCAGCTGGTCGCCAACCTGGAGCGCCCCCATCATGACACTGAATGGCACGAGCCCGATCGCCACCTGGGACAGCGGGAAGCGTGCCCTGACCTGCAGTTGGCCGGCGGCCGGCCCGGTGACCTGAACGGGTACCTCGATCCTGTGGTGCACGCCGCGCACCTGCAGGTCGAGACCGGCGGTGAAGTCCTGCGGTCCGCCGTGGAGCGAGACGGAGCGCACCACGATCTCCGGGAACCGCGCGGCATCCAGCACATCCGGGCCCAGCATGTTGTCCCGCGTTCCCTTGCGTGCGGCATCGGGCGGCACGGTCGCAAGCCCGTGCCCGTGGCTGGCACGAAGCTCCGGGTCATCGACCGTGAATTCGGCGACCGGCAGATGCAGCTCGATGGCGCTCGCGATCAGGGGTTCGGCGACATCGATGAACCCGGTGAGCGCCCGGGTGGCAATCAGGTGGTCATGGCCAAGCGCAGCGAGCGGACCCGCACGATAGGCGAGCACCACCAGGAGGGACTCGTGGCCGGACAACGCATAGCGGATGACGCCCGTCGCAGCTGGGGTGGTCCCGGCGCCAGGCGGCACCGCGCCCGGCAGCGAAGGCGCCTGCTGCAGGCCGGGGCAGCCGGCCAGTGCCAGCATGGCCACCGCCAGCGCAGCCAGGCCCGGCCTGGCCAGACCATGGCCGGCAGGCGTCCCTGCCGCGCGTGGTGCCTCGCCAGTCTGGCCGCAGCCGTTCACCTGGCTCAGCTCATGGCACCGGCTTCAGATCGAAGACGCCGTCGACGACGACCGGTGTCGCCTGATCGACAATCCGGGCATCGCGGAAAGCCATGTGGTCGATCCCTGCCACCGGTGTCGGGAAACCACCGCCGGTGACATAGGCGGCGATGGACACGGCATAGGTCCCCGGCAGCGGCGTCGCCGCGGACGGCTCGAAGACCCTGACCGGCACGGTGTAGGTCTGCTGCGTTCCCGGCGTGGCGGCGCCGGGATCGATGTCGATGTTCAGGAACCACATCGGGCTGGTGAACACCGGCGGCTGCGTGCCGGCCGGATAGAGCACGGCGGCAAGCCGCCACACCGGGCCGATGGTTCCAGGGTATGCCACCGTGAAGGTCAGCGTGGTGTCCGCAGCCCCGTGAGCGCGGTCATTGCCGCCACCGGGCGGATGGTCCGTCGTCGGCCCGGCGATCGGCAGCGTGGCGAGAAAATCCCAGATCGCATCCGCCTTGCTCCACCACTGGTGCCCGCCGTGGCCGGTGTCGTCGGTGAAACACCATTGCACCGGATAGGGGGAGGATCCGTCCGAGTAATCGATGCAGGGGTTCGTCGTGCCGGGCCTGGATGTGTCGAGGTCGAAGCCGTTGTACAACACCCAGAAGTCGTGCGTCGCCTTGACGATATCGGGAAAGACCACTGTATCGTTGCGGCTCTGGATCTGCATGACGGCGATGGACCCGGTGCAGGACGTCGACACCAGGGCGCCGGAAGCCGGAGCGATGCCGCGCAGCATGTCGCCATGCCGGCAGCCCAGTTCATGGACGAAACCGGCGCCGGAACTGTGCCCGGTGGCGAAGATCCGCCGGCTGTCGAACACGAGCTCGTGTTGCAGCTGCTTCATCAGATCCTGGAAGAAGGCGAAGTCGTAGCCGAAATTCCACTGGTTGACGCCGTCCTCGCCCGGCAGTGCATCGGGGATCACCATGATGGCGTCATTGCCGACCTTCCGCCGCAGGTCGGCACCATCGGCCGTATAGATCCCGCCCGGCATGAAGTTCAGGTGGCTGCCGCCGGTGCCATGGAACATGAACAGCACCGGTCTCGGCTCGCCCGTCACCGAGTAGTCGTCCGGAATGTCGATGTGGTAGCTGCGCCTGACACCCTGCGAGAGGATTTCACGCATGCCGGAGCGTGGCGGGCCGGAGAGTCCCTTGCGCAACCGGCTGGTGATCTCCTCCGCCTGCGCCACCAGGCGCGTGGCATCGCCGGCGGGAACCATCCGGCCCGACAGCCACGCGACCTTCCAGGCAAACCAGCGCAGCTGGACCAGTGCCGGAACGTTGCGATGACGCTGGACCGCCTGCCGGACCCGGCGCAGGTCATCGCGCAGCAGCCGCGCCAGCCAGCGGTGCATGTCGAGCGCCGCCAGGTCGCGATCGAGCCTGTCGAGCAGGTCGGGCACCGCGGCACCGGTAACCGGTCCCAGCGAGATCACGAAATGGACCGCGCTCCCGGCCGGCACGCAGGCGTCGCAAGCCGAGGGATTCTGGCTGACCACCGCTCCCGCGGGCACGCTCGGGTGATTGGCCCGGGTGACGGTACCGACCGTCAGCCCTGCGCCGACGATCGCTGCGCCCGCCGCCGGTTCGTCCAGACCGCGGATCTCCGGCGCCGCGACGCGCAGCGTGATCGCCGAGACCCGGAACTCGAGCTGAAGGCCGGCGCCACCGGGATGGGTGGACCACGCGGGTGATTCCAGCACGAGGCTCGTGCCATCGAAGAGCGCCACGGCGGCGGCGTAATCCCCGAGCTGCTGCTGCGGACCGAGGGCGACGTCATCCCCGCCAACGCTGCGCGTGCCGGGGATGCTGCCGTAGTTCAGCGTCGAGTCGTTGCTGTAGTCGGCACCGAAAGTGAAATTGCCGCACAGGCTGGCACCGACGACTGCGCCGAAGCCGCCTTCGAGGCAGGCGTAGGACGCAGCCGTTATCGCGCTGCCCGCAACGTCGAAGACCGCGCCACTGAACTGGTGCGAGTACAGATGGGTGACCGGACCGAGCCTGAACACTGCGGTCGTCGATGGCGAGATCTGGCTGACCGTGCCGGCCACATCGTCGTAGATGAACTCGGTGCCCTCCAGCGACGCGGCGGCGACCGTGCCGTTGGCGCTGCCGGCGGAGATCCGCACCAGCTCCAGGCCATACTCGCCGGCGGCAGCGGCCAGGGGCCATCCGGCCAGGAGCGTGGCCAGGCCAACGGCCAGGCCAATGCCAGCCACGGTTGATGCGCGGGCGGTCATCATGGGCTTCCCACCTCCGGCCCGGATTTGTTGTTGTGCCTGGGCCTGGGCCGATTCTAGGCGCGATTCGGCGCAGGCGGAAAGGCATCAAGTGCACTGTGGCCATCGCTCGCCTCCCCTGATCATCCAGCCCACCCTCTGCGCCCGCAGCAGCATGCCGGCCACCAGCGTGTCGAGCAGTCCCGGCGGCTTCGGCATGTCCGGAAGGAAGCTCACCCAGGCCAGGCGCGGCGCACCCGGCACGGGACACCAGGCGCCGAAGCCGGGTCCGGCGGCGAGCGAGCGCCTCTCGATCAGGTTGAGCCGGTTGACCAGCTCCACGCCTGCGGCCTCCTCCACTGCCACCGGTAGCTCCAGCCGGCAATGCAGGCCGCTGCCCAGCACGGGGTGCGGGATGCGGGTGTCGAGCAGCAGCAGGATGCCACTGCGCTCCCCGCAAGCCGGGAAACCCGAGTCCGCCGGCCAGGGCAGCGAGGCCATCAGCGATTCTGCCGAGGCGGTCGCGGGCAGGCGCAGCTGGTGCAGGCGGGCTGCCCATGCCGCGAAGTCCTCCAGGCCCCAGGGTGCGGGCACCCCCGCGCCGCGGATGGGCCGGATCAGGTGCTCAGGTACTTCGCGCCCGGTGCCGGCGCAGACTCCGGCGATGACCTGGTCGTCGTGCGCCATGGCCGCGGCATGCAGCAGGAGCCCGTAGTGGCCGAGCACGTCGTCATCGCCCACGTAGATCGGGCAGCGGGTGTACACCACCACCCGCCCGGTGTCGGGCTCGCGCAGCACCGCACCCAGGCTCGCCATGCTGTTGAAGTGGGCGAGGATCGGTCCGCTGAATTCCTGGAAATCCTCCTGCAGCTCGGTGCGCACCTCGGCCAGCTCGCAGAGCTTCCTGCCATCGATGGTGGCCGGCTCCACCTCGCGAAAGCCCACGGTGGTGCGCCCCACCCGGTTGTCGAAAGCCAGCCCGCCGGGCAGCGCCTCGTAGCCGGGGTACTGGCCAAGCTCGCTCGCCATCCTGTCGATGAGGCCGCGGATCACGGGCCTCAACTCCGGCGCGCCGCCCCGCTGCCTGACCGGCAGCTCGATTACCTGTGCAGACATGATGAACCCTCCAATGCGTTGTTGATGACACGCACCAGGGGCCGACTCGAGTGGTTTCCCGGTTGGTTGCCAGGACTGGCCACATCCTCCCTGCGGGAGACACCACCTTGCCCGGGGGCAGGTTGGTGGAGCGTCAGCTCCGTCTTGATGCAGGAGTGACTATAGCAGCCCGGTGGTTCAGGAGGTGAGCCACCGGGGAAAAATGTCCGCCTTTGTAATAGATTGGGTGCCTGGACGCGGAAGGCCGTCCTTTCAGGGTGAGCATCCATGCGCGAGATTGCACTGACCGCCGGACTCCTGACGCTGAGCAACGTGTTCATGACGTTTGCCTGGTATGCCCACCTCAGGGAACTCGGCAGCCGGCCGTGGGTGGTGGCAGCACTCGTGAGCTGGGGAATCGCGTTCTTCGAATACATGCTGCAGGTACCGGCCAACCGCATTGGCTACGGTGTCCTGTCCCTGGGGCAGCTGAAGATCCTCCAGGAAGTCATCACGCTGTCGGTCTTCGTGCCGTTCGCGGTTTTCTACATGAAGGAGCCACCCAGGCTCGACTACCTGTGGGCGGGCCTCTGCCTGCTCGGCGCCGTGTATTTCATGTTCCGCGGCACAGTCTCCACTGCCGGCGCCTGACCGGGTGCCCGGCGCGAACCGAACCACCAAATTGCGGGGCCAGCCGGGAGCGGTATCATCCCGGGCCACTCCGCCATTCCAGGCACCATGGAGCAGGACATGAGCATCGAAAAGCAGAAGACACAGGCCCCGCTGCCGCCGCACGCCCAGCTGATCCGCATGGCCACGACCTGCTGGCCGCCGCGGATGCTCTACGCCGCGGCCCGGCTCGGGCTGGCGGACCATCTTTCCGCGGGGCCGATGGATGCGGCCGGGCTGGCGCGCCTGACCGGCACGCAGCCTGCGTTCCTCTATCGTCTGCTGCGGACCATGGCGAGTCTGGGCCTCTTCACCGAGGACGAGGCCCAGCGGTTTGCCCTGACTCCCCTGGGCGCCGCGCTGCGCAGGGATGCACCTGGCGCGGCCTACTCCACCGTGCTGACCGTGGCCAGCCCCTGGTTCATCACCGCGACGGAGCAGCTGCTGCACACCGTGCAGACCGGCGAAACCGGCTTCGACACTGCATTCGGCGTGCCGTTCTTCGATTACCTCGCCCAGGACCCCGAGCGGGTGTCCCGGTTCAGCGAGACGATGGTCGGCGTCCACGGCGCCGAACCCGCCGCGGTGGCGGCGGCCTACGACTTCTCACGCTTCGGGACCATCATGGATGTCGGCGGCGCCACCGGCAATCTGATCTCCGCCATCCTCGCCCGTCACCCGAAACCGCGTGGCGTGCTGTTCGACATGCCGCAGGTGGTCCGCGATGCGCCCCGGCTGCTCAGGGAGCGCGGGGTCGAGCAGCGCGTGACGATCGAGTCGGGCAGCTTCTTCGATAGCGTGCCCGCTGGCGCCGATGCCTACCTGCTGTCGCACATCATCCACGACTGGTCCGAGGACCGCTGCCTGACGATCCTCGGGCACTGCCGCAAGGCCATGAAGCCCGACAGCCACCTGCTGATCATCGAAACGGTGATTCCGCCCGGCGACGAACCCCATCAGGGCAAGATGCAGGACATCGCCATGATGGTGTTGTCCGGCGGCCAGGAACGCACGCAAGCCGAGTACGCCCGCCTGCTGGCCCAGGCCGGGCTGCGCCTCACCCGGGTCGTGCCGACGGCGTCGCCGGTGAGCGTCGTCGAGGCCGTGCTGGCCTAGCCGCCAGAACAGGTGCCGGTGTTACGGTTTCGGAACTCGATCGGCGTGCCGGTCCGTTGTCCGACAAGAGCGACCCCGAAGTACCGGGAACACACCCGCAACCTGCCTTGCGGCCAGCCTCCGGGTCCGGTCACGTGCGCCAGGGCGCCGCCGCAGCGCTGTCTAAGTGCTCGTCCAGACGAGTGATGCGACCGTTTGCCACCCGACAGGCGATGCAGGCAGTCAGCCGCAGACGGATGTCGAGATTCCACCGGCGTGCTGTCGAACCCGTCGGTGATGTGCCAGATCACCGCGTCCGGCGCGTAGATGGCGCGGACAGTGGCGATGTCGCCCTGCTCGATGGCCCGGTGGTTGCGTCATCATCCTTGACGGGGTGATGGACACGATGCGGATCTCCGCGCTGATCGTGCCCCCCCCCCGGCGAGATCCTCCAGGAAACGCAATTCACTGCCTATTTCTGGCTGCCACCGAAGCGCATGCGTGCCGTCAATCCCCAGGTGCGCAGGCTGGGATAGTTGACGCTCATGCGCAACGGCGGGAAGTCGTCGAAGGTCGAGATGTTGCGGATGCTGCCGGTTCCCGTCGGCACGCTCGCATGGATGTCCGAATCGTTGGTCCAGAGGATGTCACGGAAAGCCGACAGCGGCTTGTCGTCGTCGAACAGGTTGCGCACCCACAGCTGCACCGTATAGCGCGGCGAGGTCATGCCGATGCTGAAGTTGGCCACGGTCCGAGACGGTGCCCAGCCCTGGTTGTCATTGCCGAGGTATATCCTGTCGATGAAATTGCCCGAGAGGCTCGAGACGAGGTCCCAATCCCCGAACAGCTGGCGTCTGTAGTCGAGCGACAGGCTGGCTGTCCATGGGGGCTGGCGCATCTGGGTCTTGCCCGAGATGTCGCCCGAGAGTGACTGGCAATGGCTGGCCACCGCCGCCTGGGCCTCGTTGGTGTTCGGCGGTGGCCCCGGAGTCGGGTCGGGAATGGTCTGGATCTGTGCCGGGGCGCAATTCGGGTCGGTGGTGTAGAAGCTGGGGAACAGCGAAAAACTGTCGAGCTTGCCGCTGACCATCTTCGAATCGGTGTAGCCGACGGTCAGCCGCCCGCTCAGGTTCTCGGTCAGGCCGACATCGGTAGTCAGCTCCCAGCCGAATACGTGGGCATCGCCCGAGTTGACGTTCAGTCCCTGCGGCTGGCGGAACTGCAGACCCGTGACCGGATCGACCTCGGTCAGCTGGCGCAGCACCACGTCCCGCCAGTCGTTGAAGAACATCGCCAGGTCGAAGCGGATGCGCCGGTCGGGTGTGTAGCCCTTCACGCCGAACTCGTAGGCGGTCATCTTCTCGGGATCGAAGCGGTTCACCACCGTGCTCAGCTTGACGCCACCCGTGGGGTCGATCACCTCCATCGAGGGCAGGATGCGGATGCCGCCCGGCTTCTCGGCGTAGGCGATGGAGCCATAGACCATCCAGCCGCTATCGAGCTTGTAGTCGAGGCCGATACGCCCGGTGGTGTTGTCGAAGCGGGCACTGCCCCCTTCGACTCCCGCAACGTGGGTGAGCCGGTAGTCGCCATTGCAGTCCGCGGGCCTGGGAGCGCCCGACGGACTGCAGTACTCCGCATCCTTGACCCAGCTGTCATAGCCGACGGGGTCGAGGACGCGCAGGTCGTAGTAGGCATTGCCGCAGTCGGCGACAGGCAGGTCGGTCGATGCCGGATAGGCGCTGCCCGGGGTCGGCGACAGGCAGGGGGTATAGTTGTAGCCGTCCGCCCAGCGGTGTTCCACCGTGTGGCGCAGCTCGATGCGCCCCTTGAGCTGATCGGTGATGTCGTAATCGAGGCTGCCGAAGAGCGACCAGGACTTCTGCTGCTCCTTGGTGTTGAAACGCTCGAGCGGATCCATGCCGCCAAACGGATAGAAGCTGCCGCCGAAGATGTAGCTGCCGATCGCCAGATTGGTTGGCAGCGCCACAGGGCCGATCGCGGTACCGCCCGTGGGGCTGATGTCGAACCAGTCGGGCAGCGGATCCGCGGTGTGATTCTGCAGCAGACCCTGCTTGTGGTCCTCGGTCACCGAATGGTAGAAGTACCCGCCGGCCTGCCAGCGCAGGCGCTGGTCGCGCGGGCTGGTGAAGCGCAACTCCTGGCTCCACTCCTCCACCCGGGGCCCCGCCTCGTAGTCCTCGACCCCGATCGGAATGCGGCGCCACGGCTGGGTCACGTCGCAGGCCGGCGGGTCGAGATTCGAAGTGGACGGGCAAACCACCAGCGGCGTGCCGTAGCCCGTGCTGTGGTTGAAATCCTGATCCTCCATTTCCCTCAGGTAGGAATACCCCGTCAGCGAGCTGAGGGTGCCGTAGCCGGCCTCCCAGCTGATATTGAGGTTGCTCCGGGTCACGTCGCGTTTCTGACCGAAGGTCTCGGCAATGTGCGGGAGCGCGTCGCGGCGGATCGACCCGGCCAGCGGCAGCGGGCCGGGATACCGCGTGTCGTCGAAGGTGGCCGGATCCAGGGCATCGGGCAGCTCCTCCAGCTTCGGCAGCCGGCCGCACCAGTTCTGCAGTCGTGGCTGGGAGCTGGCGGCCACGTTGTCGACGGTCTGCAGCACCTTGGGCTCGCAGTTGGCGAGCAGGCTCGCCACCGCGAAGTCATCGATCTCGTCATTCGAATGATAGATGGCCCAGTTGACATCGAGGCTGTCCGCCGGCCGCCAGCGCAGCTTTCCCTGGTAGCTGCGGTAGCGGTAGCCGCCGATATCGCGCCACGAGGCGGTGTTGTCGTAGGAACCGTCCCAGTCGTCGTAGAGGAGCGATACCCGACCGGTCAGCGTCTCGCCCCAGATCGGGCCACTGACCTGTCCCATGATCTTCTGCTTGCCCCGGTTGCCGACCTCGCCCTCGACCTTCGCCTCGAACACGTCGCTGGGTACCTTGGTGACATAGTTGATCGCGCCACTGAAGGCGTTGCGCCCGTAGGCGGAACTCTGCGGGCCCTTCAGGACCTCGATGCGCTCGATATCAAGCTGGCTGAAATTCAGCCCCTCGCGTCCTGACACGTAGACGCCGTCGATGAACACCGCCGCCGCGTTCTCCCCGAAGATGTCCTGGGGCACCACGCCGCGGATCACCGGGGTTGGCAGCACCTCACCGAGCGGATTGAAGAAAGAGAGGCCCGGGGTCAGATTGGCCACGTCCTGGAGATTGCTGATGCCCCTGGACTCGATGGCATTGGCGTCGAAGGCGGTGATCGCCAGCGGCGTCTCCATGAGCTTCTCTTCACCCTGGCGCCGCGCGGTGACGACGATTTCCTCGATGGCCTGTGCGCGCGCAGCCTGGCAGGCGACTGCTGCTGCCAGCCCCAACAGGACCGTCCGGGCGCAATTCCAGTCCATTCCCATGTATCCCCCCTCCCGGAAGTATCGCGGCCACCTCCGACCGGCCCTCCGTACAGGGCCGCGCCTCTGGCCTTCAACCCCGCTTCAGCTGGCCCTGTCTGTCGAGCTCCGCCTTGTGATGAGCCGGAGTGAGCACCGCCACCGCGGCGCCGACGACCATGGCACCGAGGAACAGGCTCAGCTCCAGCCAGTACCTGCCCGGCTCCACCCAGATGTCCGTGTACAGGTGCCAGCGGCCGGCGATCTCGTAGGTGCTGTAGGCGATGAGCGCCGTCGGGATCGCGTAGCGGATGGCGGTCGTCACCTTCCACATCTGACGCAGGCGGTTCAGCAGGTACAGCGACCACACGCCTCCGGCGAAGAAGATGCCGTAGGTCACCGGATGACGATCGCCGAGGATGTTGTCGTCGTAGATAAAGAGCAGCACGAGGTAGAGGAACCAGAGGATGTAGAGCGTCTCGAGCGCGGTGATGTAGCCGAAGTTGCGCTCGTAGCCGTGGCTGGGCCTGCCGGTGCGCAGGCCGAGGCGGCGCTGGAACCACTGGAACATGTTGCACTTGGTCTCGCGGTTCATCAGCAGCGGCATCAGCGTCGCCAGCAGCACGCCGGCCGATGACATCATGACCAGGTACTCGCCCTTGGTGGCGATCTCCCCGGGGCTGTACTTATCCATGAGGTCGGGCACGTTCAGCAGCACCTTTGCGGACCAGACGTAGGTGAACTCCACCCAGCCGGTCCACAGGCAGGTGCCCGCGAAGAAGCCCAGCCAGGTCGCGGTCACTTCACTCTCGCTGCGCATGGCGATCCACAGGCAGGCGGCGCCGATGAGGCCGAGGATGAATGCCGAGGTGTAGACCCCGGCGTGGAACACCTTCTCCATCAGGACCATCTGCGTATGGCCGAGGCCCTGCATGATGAACACCACGAAGAAGGCCAGCATGCCGACGAATGGCGGGCGGTAGAACAACCGCCTGAAGGTGCCTTGGGAGTCCGTGGGCGCCGTGGTGGACATGTCGCTGTCCGGGTTCGTGGACCGATTACAAGCCGCGTCTTCGGCGGGACGTCACCGGCTCGCCCCCGAGTCCCCAGTTGTCAGTGGGCACTTCGTCGATCACCACCATGGTCGTCGCCGGATTCTTCCCGAGCACCTCGGCCAGCAGGGCGGTGACACCCGCGATCAGCCGGGCCTTCTGTTCGGCTGTAGCGCCCTCGTCGGTGATCTTGATGTTGACGTACGGCACGGACCATCTCCTGGTGGCCGCCACCGGCATGCAGGCAATCTGCCCCGGCCCTGCAACCTCAGCCGGGGTCGAGCCGACATTAGGGCAGCCCCGGTCCGCCAGACCAGCCTGCCTGTCGTGCGCGACCACCAGATGAACAACCACGACCGCAGCCCGGAGCTTTGCTTGACTCCCGGGATCGCTGCCGGGAGATTGTTCCCGCCGTCGAACTGCCGGGACGTCCTGCTACAACAAACCTTTCTCTGCACCAGAACACCAGATTGCCGCCTGCCGGGGACTCACCGCAATACGCATTGGGGGGACTCGCATCATGGTTGTCCGGAGAACGAAGGGGTATCGGCGCCCGCACGCCTGCCGCGGTGTCGCCCGGCGCATTGCCTGCACGATAGTCGCTGTGCAGCTGCCGTTGCAGGTTTCCGCCGCGAGCCCGGGCACTGGAATCGACGAGATAGTCGTCACTGCCCGCAAGATCGACGAACGGCTGGCGGATGTGCCGCTGGCAATCACCGCGTTCAGCGAGCAATCGATCGAGTCGGCCGGCCTCAACGACCTCACCGATATCGCCAACATGACACCCGGCCTGCAGTTCTATGCAGCCGCCGGATACCTGGCTACCCCGATCATCCGCGGTGTTGCACCCACCGAGATCAAGGCTCGGGAAACCAATGCCGCCATCTTTGTCGACGGCATCTACGTCTCGGCGCGCGAAGGCCTGAACTTCAGCCAGCTCGACATCGAGCGCATCGAGGTCGTCAAGGGTCCGCAGAGCGCGCTCTATGGCCGCAACTCCTTCAGCGGGGCGATCAACTTCATCACCAAGCGTCCAAGCGACAGCTTCGAGGCCAACAGCGCACTGACCGCGGGCAATCGCGGCAAGTTCGCGGCAAGCGGCTCGGTCAGCGGACCGATCATCGCCGGCACGCTCAAGGGCCGCATTGGCCTCAGCTACGACGGCTGGGATGGCTCCTACGACGATACGCTGTATGACCAGGACGTCGGTGGGCAGACCTATCGCTCGGTGCAGGGCAGTCTGCTGTGGACCCCCGTCGACACGCTCGACGTCCTGGCCAAAGTCTATTACTCCAACGACGACATCTCGCAGGTTGCGGCCGCCGCGATACAGTCGAACTGCGAGGATGCATCCATCCACAACCCGAAGCTCCGCAACGCGGCCGGAGTGCCGTACAACAGCCCGATCATGAGCAACTATTGCGGGGAGATCCCCATGGTCTGGTCGGGCAATGACCTGCCGATGGCCCTGGGTTCGGGAGGCGAGAACCGCGAAGTTTTCCGCAGCAGCCTGAATGTGGACTGGACTGTGTCCGCGGGCACGGTCAGTGCGCTGACCGGCTACGTCGACACCAAATGGGATGCCATCGTCGACTTCGGCCGCCTCGGCAACAATACCCCACTGGTCTACTGCATCGGGGTCTGGCAGTCGCCCAGCTGCAACAACAACAATACACCCACGCCACTCAAGCGGTTTTACAGCGGCATCATCAACCGCGAGCCCGGTACCGAGGACCGGGAATTCAGCCAGGAGCTGCGCTTTTCCAGCCCACGCGACAGGTCATTTCGCTGGTCCGCTGGCGCTTACTACTACAACGTGCGCTTCGAGGACCTGGGTTTCCAGGCCTTCCTCACCAGTCCCCTTCCGGACGACCTCCGTCCGCCGACCATCTCCGATCCGCTGGATCCCAACTACGGCATCGGCTCCGGCGCCTTCTGTCCCTGCCAGCCAATGGGACCCGGCCGGTACCTGGCACCGTTTGGCAACGGCCTGTTCATCACCGATCCGGGCTACAACAACAACCAGATCGAGTCCATCACGCAGACACGCTCCTGGGCCACCTTCACCTCTGCGGAACTGGATTTCCTTGAACGCTGGACGTTGCGGGGCGAGCTGCGCTACACGTGGGAGTCGAAGGAATACCGGCAGTGGATCGTTCCGGAGCTGCAGTATCAGCATCAGGGGATATACCCGCGGCGCAGCGAAGCTCACCTGAAATCCCAGGACAACTGGGATTGGATCAGCGGACGCCTGACACTGGACTACAAGACGGACAGCGGCTGGCTGGTCTACACCTCACTGGCCAATGCCAGCAAGAGCGGAGGCTTCGCTGGCGAGAAGCCGAAGTTCATCGATCCCGTCACGCAAGTCAGCGGACCCGCCATACCCGTCGTCGAGCCCTACGATCCGGAAAAGAACTGGACAGTCGAGGCGGGCATCAAGGGGCGCACGGCCGACCGCCGCCTGGGCATCGATCTCTCGGTCTACCGCATCGACTGGACGGACATCGTCCTTCCACAGGTGCTGACGGAATATGTGGACCCGACGGATGGCGTCCTCAAGGGCACGGCGGAGACCATCACGCTGATGCGCAACACCGGTGATGCCACCGTGTGGGGCTGGGAACTGCAGGCCGACCTGCTGATCAACGAGGAGTGGAGCGCGAGCCTCGGCGTCTCCTATACCGACTCCACCTGGGACAGCGCGAAACAGGCCTCCTACCAGTTCTTTCCCAGCTTCTACACCACGGATCCGAGCTGTTCGCCGGAAGCGATCTACGCCCTGCCCATTGCGCCCGTCAATGAACGCGCCCCCAAGGTCAACGCCTGCGCAGCCGCATCCGGTGACATCTCCGGCCAGGATCAGCTGCGGGTTTCGCCGTGGACGGCAAACGCCACACTGCAGTACCGCCATCAGCTGGTCGATGACTGGGACGTATATGGCCGTACGGACGTGAGCTGGCGGGACAGGTGGTACACGGGCAGTGACAACCAGAACTGGATACCGCCCTCCACCTTCGTCAACCTGCGTCTCGGCCTGGAATCCGGCCGGTACACCGTCGAGGCCTTCGTCGACAACCTCTTCGGCTTCAGCAAGCCGATCGGCGCATACCGTGACATTTTCCGCAGCAACACCCAGGACATCTATTCGCACAACAACCCGCCGACCAGCTCGCTCGGCGACTTCCCGCCACTGCGCGAGACGATCAACCTGCCCAATCTGCGGACCTGGGGCCTCACTGCTCGGGTGCGTTTTGGCAATGCGGTGCGCTGACACCGGGAGGCGCCAATGACTGTTCCGGATGACGCTTCGCCCCAGCTCGACCGACGCACGCTCCTGTCGTCGGCAGCCGGCCTGGCAGCCTCCGCAGCCGGCCTCCCTGTGCTGGCTGCGGAGACCGCGAAGGACGCCCCCATGACTGCAACGCGAAAAGACGGCATGCGGACGGGCTCCGGAACATCCTTCCCGTATGACAGCTTCCGGGACTGGATCGCCGCATTGGACGATCACGGCCTGCTCATGCGCGTCGGGCGCCTGGATCAGGACGCCTATGAGGTCACCGCCCTCGCCTACCGGCTTGTGGACAGGTTCGGCTGGTTCGGCGCGCCGGCGGTGCTCGCGGACGAAGTCAGGATCGACGGCCGTTGGGTCAAGGGCCCGCTGCTCTTCAACCACCAGGGGCACTGGAAGACGGAGTCGCTGCTCCTCGGCGTGGAACCCGGCAAGGCAACCGACCGGTATGGGTACCGGGCCGCGGTAGAACATTTCCTCGGCATCCTCGAGCGCAACGGTGGCAAGATGCCGCAGATCGCGCCGGTGGCGGTGGATGCAGGCAGGGCGCCCGTCAAGGAGGTGATCCTGCGCGGTGACGGGATTGACCTGACGCAGTTCGCCTTCATCCAGTCCAACCCGGGCGATGGCGGCCGTTACATCACGACAGGCTCGGTGTTCACCTCGGATCCCGAGCTCGGCATGAACTTCGGCACCTACCGTTGCCAGCTGCGCGGACCACGGCTGATCGGCGTCAATCCGGAGCCCGGCCAGCGGGCCTGGAAGATGTTCATGGCCGAGCGCGAACGCGGGGAAAAGCTGGCGAAGGTCTCCATCGTGCTGGGGCAGGATCCGATCATGTGGGTGGTGAGCGGGTCCGCACTGACCAAGGGCATGCGGGACGATGAGCTGGCCATCACCGGAGGTCTGCGCGGCAGGGCGGTCGAGGTGGTGCGTTCCGAAACCAATGATCACATGGTCCCTGCCCATGCCGAGATGGTGATCGAGGGCGAGGTGCCGCTGCAGGAGCCGATGCTGCCCGAAGGCCCTTTCGGCGAGATGTTCGGCTACCTCGGCCGCAGGAAGGAAGAGAATTTCTGGATGAGGGTCACCTGTGTCACGCATCGCAGGGATCCGTGGATCCTCAACCAGTTCACTGGCGTGACGCCCGGGTTCTGCCGGGTGCCGATGGACGCGCTGGCGCTATACCGGCTACGAAAGGCCTTTCCCGACGTGCTTGCGCTGGATTCCGTGGGTGGAGCCACCGGGTGGATCATCGTCACCATCGACAAGAAGAGGCGCGGCCAGGCGCTGGAGGTTGGCAGGCGACTCGCCCAGACCAGCATTTCCGCCAAGATCATTGTCATCGTGGACGAGGACGTCGACGGCACGAATCTCGGCGAGGTGATGCACACCGTCGGCTCGCGCTGGCAGCCCTTCCCCGCTGCCGAGATCCTCGATGACATGCCGGGTATACCGCTCGACCCGAGCGCAGTCAGATCCGGTCGAACCAGCAAGATCATCATCGATGCCACGCGGCAGTGGCCCGAAGAAGGCGGTCCGAAAATCTACCAGGAACGGAACCGCGACCTGTTGACGAAGTTGGCGCCGGCGGCGATTCCCGCGGTGGATGCACAGTGGGAGCGCTACCTGGCTGGCTGGAAACAGGGCAGCTGCTATCCCTTGCCGGGCGACTGATCGGCGAGCGTCCGGGTTTGACACCCCAACCGTGCGCCCAGCCGGCCGTCGTATCCTGCTGCATGCTTGGCATGCGTTGCTGCTCTGTTGCTTGCCGCGATGCGCTTTTCCGGGAGGTACCGACATCATGAAGACAGCCTACATCGCCTGTCCGCTCCTGCTTGTCCTGAGCGCCGCCCTCGCAGCCCCGGCCATGTCGGCAAACCCGCCAGCAGCGCAGGCAGCGGCCACGCAGAAGGCGGCAGCCGATGCGACTGTCATCCCGCTCATAGTGAAGGAGCTGGCGGACTTCCCCGGCAAGGAAGTCGAGATGCTCACGGTCGAATACGCGCCGGGCGCCTCATCGGGCAGCCACCGGCACAACGCGCACACGTTCGTGTATGTGCTGGAAGGCTCCGTCGTGATGCAGGTGGAAGGCGGAAAGGAAACGACGCTCGGGCCGGGTGGAACGTTTTACGAATCACCCGATGACGTGCACACGGTTTCGCGCAACGCCAGCAACACCAGCCCGGCCCGGTTCCTGGTGTTCTTCCTGAAGGACAAGGGGGCGCCGGGCACCGTCCCGGTGCACTGACCCCCCGCCGGCACGAGCCTCTCAGCGTCGGGCGCGGCTGATCTCGATCAGCGCATTCAGCGCATCGGTCACGGTGAAGATACCGAGGAACTCACCGCTGGCCTCGTTGACGATCACGCTGCCGATCTTGCGATCCGACATCGTGTAGGCCACCTTGTCGAGCGGCGTCGTCGCCAGCACCGCCACCGGGTCGGTGGCCATGATGTCCGCAGCGCAGACCTGGAACTTGTGTTCGTCACTGAGCCCCTGTGCAACGCGCACATCGCGGTCGCTCACCAGCCCCACCACTTTGCCTGCGCGCAGGATCGGCAGGTGTCGTACACCGCCTTGCTCCATCAGCTCCCGGAGACTGTCAATGGACATGTCTTCCGTCGCCGTCAGCGGGTTGGGCGTGGTGAATTCTTCTACAGGTGGATCCCATTTCATGAAGCCGTTTCTCCAGTCTTCTGTCTGCCGGAAGCGGCAGACGTCCAGCTCTAGTGAGCAGCGATTATCGGCTGCCCGCACGACATGGACAAGGCCACAAGCGGTTGACTGGCCACTCTGACAGGAGCGGGATCAGGCCTGGGCTGCCTCAGCCACCGCCTTCCTGCATCTCCCGGGTCGCCAGCACCTTGTCGAGACGCCGGCCGTCCATGTCCACGATTTCCAGAGTCCAGCCAGCCCACTGGATGCGGTCACCGGTCTTCGGCATCCGGTCCAGGTGGTACATGACGAGTCCGCTCAGCGTTTCGTAGCTGCCCGCATGGTCCCTGGGCGGAATGCGGATACCGAGATGGTCGAGCACATCCTGCACCGGCAGCGTGCCATCGAGGAGCCAGGAGCCGTCTGCACGGCGGAACGCGCGCGAGTCTGCGTCTCCGCCGTCGAACTCCCCGGCGATGGCCTCGAGCAG
>JAANMW010000871.1_pt1 | contig 35076 bp, 19 predicted proteins | sample 7279671 | NCBI WGS metagenome assembly JAANMW01 (sample SAMN14094541, study PRJNA606508) | bioreactor metagenome | isolation source: A lab-scale SPAN reactor treating ammonium-rich wastewater day 247 | place: Ireland: Galway | collected 2017-09-19 | reverse complement strand
GACGAAAGCTCGGCCTACTACATCGGCGGGTACGCCACCGGGGCGGTGACGCTGGTCGCCCTCTCGATCTACGCCACCGCGGGGACCGGCACGGGGCCCGCGATCGCGGCGGCTTACACGACCACCGTGGGCGGTATCTCCGTGACCCTGGCCGGGTATCATATTGCCACCGGCCAGGCGACCAAGTGGGACTACATCGAAGTCGTGCTGGCCCTGCCGGGCGCCGTGGGAGGGGCGTTCAAACTCGGCAAGACGGCCGTGCATTGGGGGAAAGCGGCGGCAACTTCCGGAAGGCTATTTTCCAATGGGTGGAAATCCATTGCAGACGAGTTCGCCACGTTCACGACGGCACAAGCTACGACGCGCATGAGGCAGTTCATTAAGGACACGTACAAGATCACGCCACCTAGAATCACGGTGCTGAATAAACCTGAGTTTTTGAAACTCGCGGGAGGTAAGTCAGGAAGGGCAGGTTTCACAGCATTAGACAAGATGGGGAATCCGGTTGTAGTGCTATTGAACCGAGAATTCGGCAAAATGGTTGGAACTATGCGCCACGAAATGGTGCATGTAAATCAAGCGATTCATCATCTTCTAATATACCGATGGGGAACTACTGCTTTCGCTCCCGGATCATCCATTGTGCTTTTTGGATTAGAAGTCCCAGCATACGCCACCGAGTTCGCCGGCTTCGCGAAATATTCAAAAGCTTTCTGGAACGTATATTCTAGCCCAACATACTGGGCATCTGATCTATTGTATGTAGGTGCTGGGACTGGAATTGGCGTATACCTCGCCACTCGATAGATGCAACACCGATTCATTTTAATGTCCTGGGTACCTGCCGTGACGTAGCATAAGACAAAGATGGCAGCAATATTGGCGTGCTCCAAGAGTCCTTATGGGACAAACCTGCATATCCGGATCGGCACTCAGTCTCTTGCCTCGCACTGGATGCAGGCCGTTGGACCGCTTCGGAGACAACGTGATTGGAGAGTTTTCCCTATGTGGTATGTAAGCGCATGCCTAGTCGCAGCTGGCATGTCCATTGTGACCGCGTTGATTGTGTCTACCGTCGTTGCCCGGGTGCGGATGAAGCGCGACATGTTAAGATCGGGTGAAACAGTCGCGTGGCACGACCTAAGACTAAAGCCGTATGAGGGGACGTTTATCATTATGGATCACGATGGACTTGTCGGTAGACAACTGTGGTGGACTCCAGGCCAGGAAGGCGATGACGTCATGGCGAAGAATTGGATTGTTGTTGACATGCCCTTCTATTTTGTGTCCGCTAAACGGATCACAGGCGCCATCCCTGGCGCTCGCGTTGAGGCGTTTACACATGTGATCTGGTGAGCCAACTGCGTTCGCTATCTCTGGACCGGTTATTTCACGTCATCTGATACGGCCTTCGCCGGCTTCCAGCAGGAATTGAACGGCCTGAGGGACGCGTTCGCGCTGGAGCAGTCCGTTAATCAAACGGCGCTTGACGATGCCTTGCGGCTCTCCTCGCAGACCGCCCACGACCTGCTGTCCCAGGCGGATGAAGACCGCACAGAGGGCGAGATCGCCGCCGCCGAAACCCGCGAAGAAACCATCCAACAGGCGATCTCCGCTTGGGAAACGTTCCTCACGGAAAGCCAGGCCGACCTCACGGCGGATATCGAGGCTGCCGCGGCCACCCTGGTGCAGGCTCTGATCGACAACGCCGTGATGGCCCAGACCGGCGGCGAGGGCGTCGGCCTGATCGACCTCGAAAAGCTGTGGAGCGAGGACGTTTGGGCGGCCTGGAAGGATTACCAGGTTGGCAACATCACCGACGTCAAGGCCCAGCGCGACGCCCAGATCAACGCCTTCCAGACCTACAAGGTGGCGGCGGCCGTGGCCGAAGCCAGCCAGGTCGGTGCCCCGGTGCTCGCCGCCCTGAAGCTGTCGGCCGCAATAATCGCCGCCGCGGCCAGCGGTGCTGATGGATTGCCGCTGATTCAGGATTGCCCGGCGGCGGTTGATGCAGCTATTTCGGCGTTAAGGTGTTGAAGTCTTCGAACGGGCGAGCGAAGGGCCGATCGGCCTGGTAATGGTGCATCGTCATCCAGGCAAATTCTCGCTTCTTTTCGTTGGCGGGGTCGGGTTCGGGGAGCGGTTCGCCGTCGGCTTCGGCATAGATGGTGCGCACCACGGCTACCTTGCGACTGGCCGGAGGGGCCAACTCGTAGTTTGTTCCGCGAGTGAGCAGCAACCAGCAGTTTTCGCGGAAACCGGCGTGCAATCGACTGTGCGCGGCCGCGGTCAGTTGATGCTTCTGCTCAGCCGACAAATTCGTGGCGGCCTCGATCTTTTTCACCAGCTTTTGTGTCTCGGAGAGATCGAAACTCACCCAGCCGTAGGGCGGCAGATACGCTTCCAGCTTGCAGTGCGAGGGCGACTGCTTGGGCGTAAGCGACAATCCATACGTGACCCGCGTGGGATAGCCCAACTCGCGGCCAAAGGCGGCGCACAATCCATGATAATCGCTGCAATGGCCCCGCCCTCGCTCGAGGGCATGGTTGGGGTCGGCCTGCAGCGACGCGTTGGCATGGTCGTAGGCTATGTTCTGGTCGATCCACCGCATGGCCGCCAGCAAAGGGTGCGCGCCCCGCTGGGGTTGCGGCGTCATTTTCGCCAATAGGGTGTCGAACTTTTGTCGTTCGCGGAGATCGGCAGGTTGCAAATAGGGCTCAAACGCGGATGGCCAGGCGGGCATGGCTTGCACTTGCTGGGGATCGATCTGCCATTGCAATTCATGCACCTTGGCCGTGAAACGGTGCCGAATCATTTGAGCGCCCTGAGGGCGATGGAATTCAAAATACGCAAAACGATTGCCGTACACCGACTCGGTGTCGAGGTGCGGCTGAACTTGCTGCGGAAACGTACTGAGTTCGCTCGAAGATATCTGTTGCGCTTCGTCGGACGGCGGGAGCGGCAGCCACACCTTGAGAACCTGACAACCATACGGCGCCGTCACTACCGCCGAAAAATCGACTTGATGCGTGACGGCATTTCCACGCGCGGCACGGTAGCCTTCATCGGGTGAAATCGCGGCCGGCTCGGCGGCGCAAGCTTGGCTGCCGAGCATCACGATCGCCACGGTAACGAGGCACCTTCGCACATCGGTAGAGGAATACGACATGATCACTCTCTGGCAAAGAACCTGCGGCTGTCTGGGCGGTTTCAAGCCGCTGCGTGCGAATGGTTTCGCAGCAGCTTTTGATACAAGCCAATCCCCGTCACGCCGCCGGCAATGGGCGAAATAATGTAAACGGTGTAAAAACCCGATGGCGACCTGAGGCCCGGCAGCGCCACCTCGCCCCAGCCGGCCAAGGCGGCAAACAGCCGCGGCCCAAAATCCCGCGCGGGATTGAAGCACGCCTGGGTGAGCGGGGCGATAACGCAGATGAGCGCCGCTACCGTCAATCCGATAAATAACGGCGCCATTCGCTGCGGTCCGAGGAGACTGGCGTCGTTGGTTACCGCGGCGACGACCATGCCCAAGATGAGGGTTCCCAAGAATTCCGCCAGGCACGCGGTGAATTCGGAGACGAGGTTTTCGCGTTTGCTCATTTCCGAAAGATTGAGGGGCTCGTCGCCGCTGGCCAAAGCGCCCGGGTTGGGGAAAAATTCGCAATAGCACATGGCGGTGATTTCGCTGCCCCGCTCGCCGCGCGTCACTTGTTTAATGGTTTCTCTTTCGGCCAACTGCGGATGGAACAGGGCGAAGAGGGCGGCAGCGGCCACAAATGCACCGGCTACTTGTGAAACGATATAGGGCAACACCCGGGTATGCGGAAACAATCGCCAGGCAGCCATGCCGAACGTAATCGCCGGATTGATGTGTGCCCCGCTGACAGCGCCCACGGCGTAAATGGCGCCCATGATGGCCACCGCCCACACCATGCCCACCTGCCACAATCCGGACAAGTCGCCGGCCAGAACGGCCACGTGTACGGCGCCGCATCCTAAAAAGACGAGCAAGAACGTGCCAATGAATTCGGCCAGACAACAAATGGCCAAGGGGCGAGTGGTCATCGAAGAATCGTCAGGCGAGGGAACTAGCGGCCAGAAAGCGGAACATTCAATTCAATACTTGAATGAAAGCTCGAAATCAAGTCTTTAGCATGCGAACCTTCGGTGCCTGCCAAGCCGCTTGGGGGGACGAAGATGTGGAGCCCATCGCAGGAATCAGTTACCGGATTCCGCGCAGCGTTGTTCCCCAAGCCGTGCTACAAGCTGCGCAAAAACGCCAACAATTGTTGCTGCTGCAAACGCGTGAGGGGTTTTTCGAGTTGGTGTCGGTACTTTACCAGCACGTCTTCGAGCGAGTCGGCGCGATTGTCGTGGAACAGCGGCGCGCGCTGGCTCACGCCGCGCAGCGAGGGCGGATTGAATTGCCGATTGCCCAACTTGTCGACCAGGCCGACATCGTAGGCGCCCGACGACGTATACGTTGGCGGCTGATGGCAAGAGGCGCATCCCAGCGAGGAAAAGAGTTTTTGCCCGGCGAGGACGTGTGGATGGTCTTGTTCGTTGCGCGCAGCGGCCAGCGAGGGGGGCGGTTCCAGCGATTTGAGGAAGGCAAAAATCGCGTCGGTATCTTCCTTGGCCAGCGGAGTGCCCTGCATCGTGCTGTTGATCGACTGGTTGATTTGCTTGCTCATGCTCGGCTGCTGCCCGTTCCAGCCCCAGGGTCCCGTTTCGGTAACTCCCCCCAGGGGAAGCACACGCTTGGCGGCGCCAAACGAGTTGTCGCCGCGAGTGTCGGCCAGGAAACCATTCGAGTGGCCATCGGTGTGGCAGCTATGGCAACTGAACCAGCCATCGAGCGCCAAGCGGGCGTCGTAAAACAAAAGTTCGCCACGCTCGGCCTCGGTGGGACGCCGCCGGTGCCCTAATGAAATGGTGGATTGAACTACGCCGCGATCAAGGTCGATGACACTGATGGTATCGTCGAACGTATTGGCCACATATGCGTTACGCCCGTTGGCGGCAATCACCACCGCCGTGGGTCGTTGTCCTACCTCCAATCGCTTCAGCGTGAAGTCGGTTTCGTACCCGATGCCGATTTGATTGACGCCCGCCAGGGCCACCACCGCGCGACCGTCTGGGGAAATCGCCGCTTCGGCTGGATCGCCGCCTGCCGAGGTGTTGTCGCCCGTCAGATGGACGTGGCTCTTGGCCAGAATTTCTTGCCGCGGATCGAGCATGCCCTGCAGGGGAATCCACCGCAGTACGTTGCTCATCAGGACTCCCCAATGAACGTCATTGTGGGTGGTTTCGGCCAGGTCGTTGAGAATTTGATGCGCTACCAGCACCCGGCGGCCATCGTGGGACACGGTCAGCCCGCGAATGTGATGGGCAGGCAGTTCTCGAACCCGCTCGAGCGTGTTGTTGTGGGTATCGAAGAGCCCCAGTTTGCCGCCAAACGCATCGGCGACGATCAACCGGCGGCCCTGCTCGACCAACAGCAGCCGCCGCGGAGCGAATGGCAAATCGACCACCGATTCGACTCGAAGCGCCGGTGGCCGCGCGTCGCAATCGATCTTCGCCATGGCCAACCGCCGCGACCACAGCGAGGCGACATAAATACGCCCCCGCGCGGTGTCGACAGCCAGACCGACTGGGTATTGGGGGACGTCGACCTTTGCGGCCAGGCGAAAGGTGTTTTCCGTGCGTTCGATCAACAGCAGCCCATGGTCGTCTTCATCGGTGGCCAGCAACCAGCGGCCGTTTTCCAGGGCGACCAGTTGGCTGAAACGTTTGGCCAGATTGGCCTCGGTTTGCACGGCGCCCGATGCCAAGTCAATTTGCAGCAATGATCCGCTGGCCGCCGTGGCCACGATCAGACGTCGATCGTCATCGACAAGTTGCAACGCGATGGGGTCGCGCCGAATCAAACGATCGAGTTGTACGCCATCTGGGACCGGGCGGAGGCGCACCCTCGAAGTTGTGGCGGCCTCGCGAGCATAGTAGTCGTCTTCTTGTGCCAAGAGGTCGGGGAGGGGAAATGCCGCGAACGACACCAGCAGCCATCCCAGACGGTACAAGCAACATGAACGCACGTGTTTGGCCTCCAACATCGGTATTCCGCAGGAAAGATGCCTTGCTTGCACCGTTTTTGCGGCGGGCACGAGCAGGAATGTTCGCCAGGCGGGCAACGAGTGTCCACTGAAAGATTTACCGCCCCGCGGTTTGCTCGGAGTTCATCCAAATTCGGCCCCCGATAACTCAACATCCAGGTCGACGGCTCCCTGTCAGAATAGAGCCCCGACCAAGTCAGGTCAATTTCGCTTGATGCGTTCCCGTGCCGACCTTTCTCGGCCGGGTTGGTGGATTTGGGGAGTTGGGCTTCGCGGAGGCATCCCATGTTCGGCCGTTGCCAGTCTTGCGACTCCTAGCCAGCGGCGCGGAGTCGGTGTTAGACTGGCATGATCGTAGGCTGGGCGGGATCAACTCCCTGATGGTCGTGTCCGTTCCTCCGCCACGTCCGAAGCGTCCTTGGAGCACAGCATGTCAGCGGTTGTCGATTGCCCCGCCTGCCACGAAAGCCTGGAATTGCCAGACGAGTTTCTCGATGGCGTGGTATGCCCTCATTGCGAAGCGGCATTTGTCATGAAACCGGTGCTGCTTCCCAATGCCGAAGCAGAGGCAGCAGGGGGCAGCGCTGGCACGACCGCCGCTGTCGACTCACCGAATGCGTCTTCGGCCGCTGCTGCCGGAAAATCGTCGCCGGCGTCGGGGGCTTCTGTCGCGGATAAATCCGAAGATGCTGCCTCCTCGGCGGCAGAAATCAGCGAAGAAAAATCTTCAACGAGTGAAGCGTCTGCCTGGGCTGGGGTCAGCGAGGCAGCATCGGGCGGTTCTCAAGAATCTGGCGATTCGAGCATTTCGGCCAAGGCGGCCCGACATCGGCAGAAGAAGGGGCCAGGTCTGCTGGTGCAAGCGATTGGCGTATTTGGCGGAGGCGCCGTTGGCCTGTACCTGGGGTATTGGCTGCTCAATTTTTTTGGGGGCCAGCAGTTCTATTTCGTGAAGTTGCCCCTGCCGTTCGTGGAACACGCCAGTCCTCGCAGTGATGAGCCGGGTGACTTTCCACCGCCGCCGCCGGACGGTGGCCCAATTACGATCGAAGGGCCTCGCCGGAATCCTCGGCCTCGCAATCGTACGAGTCTTCCCAACAACGACTCTCAAACCTCGTTCCCTGCCATTCCGGGCGCCTCGTCCTCGGGAGGAGTGATTACGAATTCTTCCGGAGAAGAATCAACGGCAGGTCGGCTTCCGCGATACACGACACAAGAACTCGTGGACGCGCTGACCGAAACCGATCGCCTGACCAATGCCGCCGTAGACGACACGATCGGTCGAGTACTTTACCGGCGGCTGTGCCACCTGGCCGAAGTGGTTACCTTTGTCGACGCGAACGATAAAGATGTGTATCTGAGGCGACAAGCAGTCGATACCATTTTTCGCCGGGTTACCGATCGACCCGAAAAACTGGCGGCGATAAACGCCTGGGTCCTGGAGCACCTGAATGCCGCATCGCTCGATTCCCAAGGGATCGTCTTGGCCGGAGAAGTGATTGGCAGCGATACGGCCGGCCCCTGGCATTTGCTGCGAGTGCAACTGCTCAGCGACGAGAACTCGCCCGAGGTAACCCTGGTCAGCACCGGACGCATCCCGCTGCAAGTCGGAGCTGCGCGGTTGTTTGTAGGGAGCCTGATACGCGAGCCTCGACGCAGCTTGGAAGCGTTTCCCTTGGATGTGACGCCCGTGGTTTGGGCGGGCATGTGGGTTTCGATCACCGCCGAAATTTCTTCTTAGAGCGAATCGTTGCAATTTTTTGGGGGGAGCCCGCTGGGGGTTGCGGGGGGCCGCTGTACTTGTGTCGCCTAACTCAGTGGCCCGCTACGGCGCAGTACCGGCCGTTTTACTGCAGCATGGCTGGCCTGCACAATGCGAGAATGCTTCTGTCGCATGCACTTCGTTCTGTGGGAGTGGCCGACCCAAAAAAGGGTTGCATTTTGCGATAGTGGCTGTACGTTCAGTATCGGCTGCGATCGTGGCCACCTTCGTTCCGGGTGCGTTCTGCACATTGAGTTACCTATCCTGAATCGCGGGGTTGCATGCCATGCTTACCATCAGCGGCAAGGCGCTGGGACGCAAGAAGCCCCTTTTCGCCGATTTTTCCGTACCGCCGCCCGAAAATCGCGCCGATGGCGGTAACCTTGCGTTGCGCGATGTGATCGAGCGGGTAGTGCGTAGCGAAGTGGACGCGTTTCGCCAGCGGCAGGAGAGCCGCCAATTCATTCGTGCCCTCACTGCGCAAGAGATCGAAACCGGCGCCTCCGCCGGCAAAATTGAATCGGGCGCCAGCGAAGTCCCCGTTCAAGACGTCGATGAAGAAGTAGCCGTGGCGACGGCGCTTCAGGCATTTGAAGATGGCATGTTCCTCGTGGTGATCGACGGAAAAGACCAGCGCGATCTGGACGCTGAAGTCTACCTGCGACCCGACAGCCATCTCACCTTTGTGCGGTTGACGCTGCTGGCCGGCGGTTAAACCACGCCGTCGAGCCCCAGCGCATCGACCGGGCATATGGCACTGGTTGAGTACGCTCTTTCCCATTCACATTCGCAATGCCGAACCTTCGGGTTGGCGCACCAAGCGGATGTGCTAGCTGGGTTTCTTTTATCAATTCTCGAGGCAGATCATGCTGAAACCAGAAGCCGCCAAGAAACAACTCGCCCAGTGGCGCGCGGTCGAAGAGAACGAGAGCCGATTCAACAACGAAGTCGCCGTGGAGCGATACTTGCCAGCGCTGGAAAAACTGAGCAAGAAAGCGCGTCTGATGGGGCTGGCGCTGCTCGAACTCGACGCCCAAGGCGAATCGAGCTGGAATGACTGGGAACAGCGGGCTCTGTTTCAGCAGCAACAGTATGAAGCTCTGGATCGAGCCAGCAAGAAAGATCGTCTCGCCCTGCTGCGAATTTTCTTTGGGCCATTGGCCGAGGATATCGAAGCCGCGTGGCAATGGATGAAAAACGTGCCTCCCTCAGGCATCTACGGCACTCCGGTCCGGTACCCGCAGTTGCCCGAGCAGACGCTTGCGGCGCGGCAGCGCTGGCTGGCGAGTATGATTCAGACGACCGCACCCTATCGACACGATGTGCTGTCCGTGCCGTGGCTGGCAAGTTGGGCGCCGCACCTGCAATCGGGTTGGCGCACTTGCGAAGAGGAAGTTGGCATTCTCGCGGCGGCCACGATCGATGGCGGAGGCAAGCAGGCGGATACCGTTTTTGAAATTCTCTGCCAGTCGGCCAGGAAAGAACACGAGATTGGCGGCATGGGACGGCACGTGATCGTGGGCCTGTTGTCGGCTGGCCGCGCCCAAGGCTGGGAACTCATGGAGAAGATGATCCTCGCGGCCCAGAGGCAAGAGGGCCTGAGGCAGTCGATCCTGCAGGCGGTTCCCGGCGCCCATCCTGAAGCGTTGCGCCGCATGCTGCGGCTGATTGTCGAGCATAACCTGGCGCGATTCAGTTCCGTCGTTCAAGCCATGGATCATTGGTTTGGCATGGCTTGGGGCGCGGCCGCGGCCAAGATCGTTCACAACACCATCGCCGCAGTGCTGGACCTGTTCGACGATGCATCTGCGCGACAGAAAGCCCTGAAGAGCGGCGATCCGGAATCCGCATTTCTGGCCCTGTGGGCGATCGCCAATGCGGACGGCCTCGCTTCGATCGCGCCTGCCGTCAAACTGCTCCAACATGCCAAGGTGGAGCTGCGGTACGTGGCAGCGCTGCATTTGGGACAGGTGTCGCTTCCTGACGGAAACGCAGCACTCGTCAAGGCTCTCGACGACCCGGACTTGCGCGTGGCACTGATCGCCTTGCGGCCAGGGGCCGGTTACTTCGCCGACGCGCCGAACCAACAGGCCGCGTACTTTGAGGCCCTGGAACATTTGCTGGAACGGATGCCGAGCAAGCCGACGAAGCTTAAGCCGCTGGTTTGGCCATGGACCGAGCAACAAACCGATCGCAATCAAGTTTGCCAAATGCTGATTGGCGCCATAGGCGATCTTCCACCCACTCGGCTGATTCCTCATTTGCCGTCGCTGGGGCCGCATTTTCGCTCGCAGGCCGCGCAGCTTCTGGCCAATCAACAGAAATGGGATGCGGCCACACGCGAGACGATGCTCCACCTGGTGGGCGACGCATCCGCCGACGTTCGCAAGACGGCCATGCTGGGGCTGGCCAAAGCCGGCATCCAGTCGACCGACCTGCCCAAGTTGGAGGCGTATCTTACCCGGACTACCGCCGATCTCCGCAACGGCGTGATCAACTTGATCTTAGCTCTTTCCGACAAGGATTGCCTGGCCAGCGCCGATCGCTTGCTGTCCTCGGGCCACAAAGAGCAGCGGTTGGCTGGGCTGGAAATACTTCGCCAACTGAGCGCGGATAATCGGCAGCGAAAATCTTGCATCGCACAAGCCATAGCCTGGAGCAATAGTCGCAAGACCATCCTCAAGGCCGAACAGGTGCAATTGAACGCGATCGCCGAATCGAGACGAAAAACGCTTACCCTCGATAACGCGCTAGGGCTGATGAACCCGGAGGGGCGAACCCCTGGTATGCCGCCGCGGAAACGCAAAGTGCGGCTCAAGACGGCCGCCGCGGGCAAAATTCTCCAAGCGCTCGACGACCTCGTTCACAAGCATCGCGAGGAGAAAGTCACGTTCCGCGATTGGCAAAACCGGAAACAAGAGTCGTTGCTGGGAGAGTTGAAGTGGGGATTTGCTCACCCGGACCTCCACCGCCCGGCAGTATCTCAAATCCAGAAACTTCCCTTGCATGAGATTTGGCGAGATTGGTACGAAAATCGCCCCGCTGGCCAGCGCGATGGCGATGGGCTGGAATTGCTGCGGACGTGGGTGCTATACGCACTATTGAACGACAACTCGTTTGGCATTCGGTACATGTCCGACGAAGAGTCTGCCGTTTGCAGAACGGTGCGGCGGCATTGGACGGCAGGCGCCACACTTCCCAAGCTGCGTTATCCCACGATCGTTCGCGACGTGCTCCATTGGATGTTGGCGCTGCATCCGCTGTCGGGCGCTGCTGAATTCATTCTCGATTGCCTGGAGACCTCGTGCGCCTTGGTCCCGCAAGCGGAGATTGAAGCGTTGCGAAAACCGATCGAGCCGCCTACACCCGAGTCCTTCTATCGCGGCAATCGGGATCAAGATTGGCGGCAGATGGACGTCATCGCGACGTTCAAGACGAATCTCCATACCTGGGGCGGCGACTTTCCCCAGCCGTTGTTTCATCGTTACTGGCGGTTGCTGCGTTGGATCGACGAACCTTGTCCGGGCGCGCGGCGGCAGCGTCCCGATTTTGGCACGACGATCGCCGCATATGTTTGCGGCGAAGCGACGCTGGACGACGTGGCCGATCATTTGCTTGGGCCGGGGCGTGAAATCGCATCGTATTCGTGCCGCGCCGAATTCGGCTCATTGAACGAAATCACGGCACGGCGGATGACCAAGGAAGGTCGAGCCTTTGCCACGCGTCCAGAAATCGCAAACCTTGTCGCCGAAATCCGGAAGCGGTTGCTCGATATCGAACTGGCGCGGGGCGAAGCCGCCACGCCCACCACCGACGCCGCCCTCGCCGTTGAACACTATACGGGCGTCGAAACCTTGCGCCGGTTGCTGGCGGCGCTGGGCAAACAGGGTTTCAAGAAGAACACGTCGTGGCAAGTGCCCACGGCCAACAGTCGGCCGGCGACGTTCACCGAACTGGTCAGTAAGACGTTTCCCGCCGAGGACGATACGCCCGAGGCATTTGCCCGGCTGATGCGGCAAGCCATCCAGGAAGGGCAATTTCCCGAGGAGCGGTTGTTGCAACTGGCTTTTCTCGCCCCGCAGTGGACTGCGCACGTCGAGGCCACGCTGGGCTGGGACGGATTTTCGGAAGCGCTGTACTGGTTCGTTGCACACATGCGCTATGTCTGGGGGATTCAAGATAAGCTCGATGCCGCGGCAGGCAGCGGCATGGAACAGGAGATCGACGAGGCGGAGGAAGAATTTGGAGATGCGGTCGCGGACGACCGCGAGGACGAATCCACGGAAGGAGCAGCCGATGCCGGACCCCAGCCCCAAAAACTCTCGCACTGGGAACGCTTGATCCGCGAGCGTACGCCGCTGACCGCAGCCGAACGCAATGAAGGAGCGATCGATTTGGACTGGTTCCGGCGAACTTACGCCCGGCTCACCCCCAAACGCTGGCAGGCACTGGCCGATGCCGCCAAGTTTGCCGCGACGGGTCCCCAGGCGAAGAAGGCGCAGTTCGTTGCCGACGTGCTGCTGGGCAAAGCCTCGAAAAAGGATCTGATCGACGGCATTCGCAAACGCAATCTCAAAGAAAACGTGCGATTGCTGGGGCTATTGCCCCTGGAGAACGCTACAAAACGCGATGCCGATCTCGCCAACCGTTATGAAGTTCTGCAGGAGTATCGGCGGTATGCCAACCAACTCAGTTCGATGACCAAACCCGAGGCCCTGAGGGCCTGCGACATTGGCCTTCGCAACCTGGCCTCGACGGCTGGTTACGCCGACCCGGTACGGTTGCAATGGGCCATGGAAGCAGCCAGCACCAGGGACCTGGCCGCGGGCCCGGTGCAGGTTTCGCATGGCGACGTCACCATGTCGCTCGCGCTCAATGGCGAAGCCGTGCCACAATTGAGCATCGCTCGGGCCGGCAAACCCCTTAAGGCGTTACCTGCCGCCTTGAAGAAAGAAAAAAAGTTCGCCGAGCTACGCGAACGCAGCACGCAGCTCAAGCGGCAAAGCTCGCGAGTGAAGCAATCCTTGGAAGCCGCCATGTGCCGTGGCGATGCGTTCTCTGGGGCGGAACTGGCGCAGCTCGCCGAGCATGCCCTGCTTTGGCCGCAATTGTCGCGTCTCGTCCTTGTCGGCGAAGGCATTCTGGGGTACCCGGTGAAAGGCGGCAAAGCCCTGCGGGACCATACCGGCAAGCTCGAACCGGTGAAAAAGAACGAACAGATTCGCATTGCCCACCCTCACGATTTGCTGCAAGCCGGCGACTGGGATCGCTGGCAGCACGAGTGCTTCCAGGCCGAGCGGATGCAACCTTTCAAGCAAGTGTTTCGCGAGTTGTACGTGGTTACCGCGCAGGAGAAAAAGGATCGCCTATTCACGGTTCGATACGCGGGCCAGCAAGTTCAGCCGCGGCAAGCGTATGCTCTGTGGGGTCAGCGAGGGTGGTCCGTCGACGAGTACTTCAGCGTTTTCAAAGCTTTTCACGACGAAGGGCTGCAAGTTAGCGTGAACTTCGACTACGGCATCACCACGCCGCTGGAAGTGGAGGGGCTCACAATCGATCGGTTGGAATTTCGCCAGCGAGAAACCTACGACTCAGTGCCGCTGACGGCCGTCTCGCCCCGGATCTTTAGCGAAGTCATGCGCGACATGGACCTTGTGGTGAGCGTCGCCCACGCCGGCGGCGTCGACCCCGAAGCAAGCGCTTCCACCGTCGAAATGCGGGCCAGCCTGCTCCGCGAGACCTGCGATCTACTCAACTTGTCCAATGTCAGGCTGAAAGACTCGCGGGCAATCATCAAGGGCGGCCTGGGCGAATACACAATCCATTTAGGCAGCGGCGTGGTTCATCGCATGCCGGGTGGTGCGGTCTGCCTGGTTCCGGTTCACTCGCAGCATCGGGGTCGGTTGTTCCTGCCGTTTGCCGACGACGATCCTCGCACCGCCGAAGTAATTTCCAAAACCCTGCTCCTTGCCCGCGACGAAGACATCGACGATCCAATCATCCTGCAGCAACTTCGGGCGATGGTATGAGTTGAAGGAACCGTGGTCCTCAGCGGCTCACCAAGACAACCCTCAAATCGCATACGTTGGTATGCGTGGGACCAGTTTGGATCAGAGCGCCCAGCGGTTCAAAAAAATGATACGCATCGTTGCGGCGGAGGAAGTCTGTCGGATCGAGTCCCCGCTGCTGGGCTTTTCGCCATACTTCGGCGTCGATCAACGCCCCCGCGGCATCGGTGGGTCCGTCTTCGCCGTCGGTGCCGCCGGCCAGCAGGACCAGATTCTCGAGCCCTGCTGGCGCCAGTCGCACCAGCGCCGCCAACACCAACTGCTGGTTGCGGCCCCCTAAACCGCGAATTGCCGGATCGGCGAGCTTCACTACGGGTTCGCCCCCGGTGACCAGACAGTCGGGCTGAGTACGATCGCGCATTCGCAGCGCCATTTCGGCCAGGTGATTGCCGACCGTTTCTGCCTCGGGTTCTAACTGCGTAGCAGCATCAAGGGCAGCCGAGTAACCGAGCCGCTCGGCCTCTTGCCCGGCGGCGTCCACGGCCACGGCATTATTGCCAATGACGTGGATCGAGTTGGCGCATGTCGGCGACGGCCGAGTGGCATTTTTCTCCAGCGCGAGGAACACAGACTGCGAAATGCCTGCGGCTTGAGCATCATATTTCTTCAGCACCTGCAAGGCATCGGCAGCGCTGGATGAGTCGGGCACGGTGGGTCCCGAAGCGATGACGTCAAGCGGATCGCCCATCACGTCGGAGATCACCAGCGTGAGCAAATGCCCCGCACGGCACGCGCGAAGCAGTCCTCCCCCTTTGATTTGACTGAGATGCTTGCGAACCGTGTTCAATTCCACAATATTCGCGCCGGCTCCGCTGAGATGCCGTGTCACTTGTTGCTTGTCGGCAAGCGAAACGCCTTCTGCCGGGGCCGGCAGCAGCGCGCTGCCTCCGCCGGAAAGCAAACAGATGCATAGATCGTGCTTCCCCATTCCGGCCACCAGTCGCAAGATCTCACGACTGCCTTGTACGCCGGCGGCGGTGGGTTCGTTGACGCCCGCGGGCCGCGCGGGATGCAGATGAATGACAGGAGTGGAGGAATTACCATCTCGAGCGGCGGCCGAACCGAGCGCTTCGCAGCCTTCTGGCACGTTGATCCAGCCGCAAACCTGCTTATCCTTAAGCAATCGCGACCCCAGGGCGGTCTCGACACCGGCGGCCATTCCGGCGCCGGCCTTGCCAGCCCCCACCACGACAATCCGGCCAATCGCTGCCAGCGAAAAGGTTTCGCCGGCGATGGTGAGCAGGTCCCCGCGCACGGAAATGTTTTCCGCTACCAAGCGATCGGATCGCACGGCATCGACACCTGCCATCCAAATTCGCAGGGCGTCTTGTCTCAGTCGGCTGGCGTGTGGCCTTGGTTCCGCGGAGCTCACGCGTTCCTCCGGATGCGCAACAGGTCCATCCATTGGGTCGGTTGATCCACGGTGAATTCGCCTAAACTGTTGGCAGTGGTTGCGCAGAGCACCACGCCTAACAACAAACGAATTTTTCCATCGAGATACTTGCCCGAGACAGAACACCAGGGCGTTCCTTGCCCGCGTTCGCCCGGCAAGCGTGCCTTGCCAAAAAAACTATTGGAGAACCCGCCGGGGCTAAGCTGCGGCGGCCAGACGCGAATGAGCGGTTGATCGCGAACGAGAATTTCTCCCATTCCCGGCACAATACGATCGAGAATCGTGGGAAGTTGATCCAAATTGGGAAAGCCGCCGCCGGTGCCCATCGGGGCGACCACCAAGGCGGCGATGCGCACCGGCGCGCCGTAGCACTCAAGTTGGGTGCCCCCGGTCGGCGGGCCGTGACTGCCAAGTTGCAGCACGTCGATGGCAGGCACGTCGGGCGAGGGATGAACCGCCGGCTTGCGGCGGCGAACCACCATCACGATGAAGACCAATAACACAAAGACCAGGGCGCCTAACCCAATGGCGACTAATACCTTAGGATCGGCAAAATCGAAATCCGCCACGAGAGCTCCTCGCGAATGCATCGGCGCCATGACAACGAATGACAGTCAGGGAAGGACGATTGTAAGGCATCACCATTTGGCTGTCACTTGAACGGATGCCAATTTCCCCCGGTCGTCGCCCCCGCGTTCTTCTCGCCCGAGAATATTCGACGTCGATGCATCAACCTTGTACGATAGGAGACGATGTTCACGTCGGCGGGCAACTGCCTGTCAATCACCCGGCGATCACAAGCGTTGAACGCCCCATCGTCCGTCAAACATCGAAGTTCATCCAAAGAGTTGCGCCTAGCCGCCATCCCCGAGGAAACCGACCGTCATGCCAGCGAAATTTCCGGCGATGGCCGCTCGTCCGGTGTTCGCCCTGGAGAACGTACGCCACCTTGCCCTCGGGTACCTGCTGCGTGCGCTAATGTCTGCCCTCGTCGTGTACGCCGGGGTCGCAGGTTTGCGATCGGCAACCGCGGCCGACCCTGCCGGTTCTTTGCCGGGCTTTGCCCAGGTTGTTCAGCCATTTTTGCAGCAGTACTGCGCGGAGTGCCACGGGCCGCAGCAAGCCAAGGCAGGTTATCGAATCGACCGGCTCGGCGAGGACTTCTCGGCTGCCGCCATGGCCGAGCAATGGAAAGAAGTGATCGATCGCGTGCATGCTGGCGAGATGCCGCCGGAGGGAAAACCGCAACCATCGGCCGGTGAAGTCGCGGCATTGGCCACGTGGGTGAACGGCAAATTGCGCGAGGTTGAACGAGCAGCCCAGAACGCTGGCGGGACCATTCCCATGCGGCGTCTCAATCGTGACGAATACGCCAACACCATTCGCGATTTGCTCAAGCTGGATGAAAACATTGTCCGTCCGCTCTTGGAGGAACTGCCGGCGGACGGCACCGCCGAAGGATTCGATCGCTTGGGAGCGGCGCTGTTTTTTGATCAGACTCAGATCGAGCGTACCCTGGAAGCAGCCGAAAAAATCGCGGCCCGGGCCATCGTGGGAGATCCACCCAAAACAAATCAACTCGTCAATCGTTTCGAATTCCTGCGGCGCCGACCGCCTGGCGATCGCGTCGAGGTATTCCCATCTTTCAAACACACGATACCTCGCGGGGCTCAAGACCGGATCGTTCGAGAGGACGCCATCGAACATATCCAGGGATACCCCACCTATCGCCGAGAATACCAGGGCTGGGGGGCAATCGACCACTTCAGCATTCGAAACGTGGTTACCGAAGACGGATACTATCGCTTTCGCATCCACGCCACGGTGGACAATCGCAGTCGCACCGAGCCGAACAGGTTTCGCCTGCAATACGCGATGGATTCACCGATTCAGGTGGAGCACGAAGTGGAATTGGATCCCAGCGGCGTCACCGAGGCGGTGATGTTTCTGCGGGGCCCGGTCAACGGCGAGGTGAAAGGGCCGCAGGTGTTTCGCCTACTGTGGAACCACACGGAGCAATCCGTGATCCGCGAGCCCAAGTACCAAGCGCTGGTTTCGCTGTGGACGGGACTGCGATCGCGAATGGAGCGCGCCGCAACCAACCGCGTTCCGCAAGCCGAGATGGATGCGCTTCGCCGCGAGCGCGACGAGTTGGAACGACGGCTCAATGCCTGGACCGGTCCGGCCAACATCTACAACCCGGCAATGGATGTGGAGAAACTGCCGCGGTTGTTGATCAAATCCATCGAGGTGGAGGGGCCGATCCAGAAGGAATGGCCGCCAGCCAGCCATCGGGCCATCTTTTTCGCAGGCGATGAGCGCCAGGACGAAGCCTATGTGCGCGAAATATTCGCTCGGTTGTTGCCTCGCGCTTATCGCCGCCCTGTAACCGATGAGGAAGTGGACGCGGTCGCCGCCGTGGTTGCCAAGGCACGAGCAAACAGCGGCATGGAATTTCGCGACGCCATGCGCATGGGGCTGCAGTGGGTCCTTTGCTCGCCTGGCTTGATGTTTCTTCAGGAGCCCTTGCCCGAAACGGCGCAGAAGCGATCGCTCACCGATTACGAATTGGCTTCGCGATTGTCTTACTTCTTGTGGAGCACAATGCCGGACGATGAACTGTTTGCCATGGCCGCTGAGGGCAAGTTGCGTCAACCCGCGGTAATCAAACATCAGGTGCGCCGCATGCTGGCCAACCCCAAGGCGGAGCAACTCGTGCAGAATTTCGCCGGGCAGTGGCTTTCGATTCGCGATTACGGTTCGGTGCAGCCCGCCGCAGAGTACCGCGACTACGATCCACCACTGGAGCGGGCTTCGCAACACGAACCGCTTGCCTTTTTCGCCCATGTATTGCACAACAACCTGCCAATTACGAATTTCATCGACAGCGATTTCCTGGTGATCAATGAACGGCTAGCGCGGCATTACGGCATCGATGGCGTGAAGGGCGAGGAATTTCGTCCGGTGGCGATCAAGAGGGAACACCACCGCGGCGGCGTGCTCGGCATGGCTGGCCTGATGACCTATCTGGCCGACGGCACCCGAACGCTCCCCATGCGACGAGGATCGTGGGTGCTTCGCGAGTTGTTCAACGATCCGCCGAATGATCCGCCGCCCAATGCGGGTGAGATTCAACCCAATACGTCGGGACAAAACCTAACGGTACGACAACGACTCGAACTGCACCGCAAGGACGACGTTTGTGCATCGTGCCATGCCAAGCTCGATCCGTATGGGCTGGCGCTGGAAAACTACGACGCCATCGGACAGTGGCGAGAGCGCTTCAACGGCGAAGGCTTCCGCGGTTCCAACGCGCCGCCGCTCGACGTGAGCGGAACTTTGCCTGGGGGTGTGACGTTTTCCACGCTCGAAGAATACAAGGCGGCCCTTCTCGATCAACAAGATAAATTTGCCCGGGCTTTTAGCGCAAAGTTGCTAACCTATGCCCTGGGACGACCATTGGGGTATGCGGACCATGCCCTTCTGGACTCGTTGGTACATGCTTTGCGCGGGAACGATTATCGCATCCAGCCATTGATCGAGGCGATCGCGACGTGCGAAGCGTTTTGCACCAAATAGCTCTTGCGGCGCGGGCTTGCGTCGGCCACAAACACATTGTTCGACCTCCACTTTCCAGCCATTCGAATAGAGCCAAGTCACCTGGGCGACTTTGAATTCACGGCTACCACCGCGAAACTTGCTTCGCCGCCATGTAAGGGACAACCGCCATGAATATCCGACACCGTCGCAATCCTCTGCCCCGGCGAACGTTTCTGAAGGGCGCGGGTATCACGCTGGCCCTGCCCTGGCTCGACGCGATGAGCGCGGGAGCTGATTCCATTACAACGGCCGGTTCGATCGCCGAGGGAGAAATTCCCCGCCGAGCGGTGTTCTGCTTTTTTGGACTGGGTCTCAACGGACGCGATTTTACGCCAGAAAAAGCGGGGCACGACTATGCCCTCACGCCCATCTTGAAACCGTTGGAAGAATTCCGTCGCGATTTCACGGTGGTTTCTGGTCTTAAGCTTACGCATTCCGGTGGACACGTCGGCGACCGCACGTTCCTCACCGGCACCAACACCCGCAGCGCAGGAAGCAAGCTGCGAGTATCTTGCGATCAGGAACTGGCTCAAGCCGTGGGCAAAGTCACCAGATACCCCTCACTCACGCTGGGAATTCGCCGCGGAACAGGTTTTGGCGGGAACCAGGACCAGACACTGTCTTGGAGCCCCAGCGGCACGCCGATTCCCTCGGAAAATCGGCCCCATGTGTTATTTGATCAGTTGTTTCGTCCCGACACGCCCCAGACGCTTGTCGAGCGGGAGGCTGAATTCATTCGCCGCGCGAGCGTGCTGGATTCGCTCCGCGAGCAAGCCCAGCGATTGAACAATTCTCTGGGCGTCGCCGACCAGCGCAAACTGGATGAGTACCTTACCGGCATTCGCGATTTGGAACGGCGGATGCAGACCGAAAAGGAGTGGCTCCGACGCCCCAAGCCAAGCGTGGAGTCGCTGGAGTTCGGTCACGAGCAAGGCCTCGATCCCGATAAAGCGGGACTCGAATACCGCCGATACCAACGACTGATGTACGACGTGATCGCGCTGGCCCTGCAAACGGACAGCACCCGCGTCATTGCCTACATGGCCCGCATGGACGGTCAAGACGGAACGGGTGCCTGGCGTGATCGGGGCAATCCCTACAATTACCACGAGATGACCCACCACGGCGAAGATCCCGACAAGCTCAAGTGGTTCACCCAGGCCGACATTTGGTACATGGAGGATTGGGCCTACTTCCTGAATCGGCTGAAATCCATTTCCGAAGGCGACGGCACGCTGCTGGACCACACCCTGGTCGCCTATGGCAGCAGCGGCGGCGCCATCAACGCCCATCACAACCACCACCTGCCTACCATGCTGGCCGGGGGATCCCGGCTTGGGGTCAAGCACCAAGGCCATCTTGTCAAAGAAGATGTGCGTTTGGGCAATCTGTGGAGCACGATTTTCGAACGCATGAATGTGCCCCTGCCAGAGAATTTTCAAGGCGGGGAAGCGGACGGAACCATCAGCGAATTGGGCTGAGTCAAGCCAACTCGCCTAAAATTGTGACAGGCTCTGCTTGCAAGCTCGCCTCAAAACGCATGGTGCCGCTTTCATTGTTGCGACGGGGGGTGCCTCGCATCGGCCAACTCCAGGGTGAGTCGTTCATGCAACCATCCAAGTTCAAGGCGAATTGCCCAATTTGGAACGAGAAACCGACACCCAAGACTGTCGCGATCGAATGGATGCTTCTCCGAAGTTGGCGCCTTGCCCGTGGTTGCAAGGGATGAAGCCTGGTGTTTGTCGGTTTATCCTGTTGTCCTTGGCGTCGCATTGACAAATCGACGAATTGACGGCCGTTGATGTTGGCGAAGCCGGCTTTGATTGGCTAAGATGACAGCGTTGATGGTTCGTCTGCCTCGCCTGCCATCCTGCCTCTCCGCCTACCTGCCTTGCAACCCAGGCCAGCCCTATGCCGCGACGCCGCATTACCAGTGCCGCAGGTTTCATTGGTTTTTTTATGGCTTCACTTGCTTCGGCCGACGAACAGGCCGGGCTCGAATTCTTTGAAACGAAAATCCGGCCGGTCCTCGTGCAGCACTGTTATGAGTGTCACTCGGCCGACTCCAAGCCCGTGCAAGGCGGGCTGCGTCTTGACACCCGCGATGCCATGCGAAAAGGCGGAGATAGCGGAGCGGCGGTGGCGCCTGGCAATCTCGACGACAGCCTGATATTGGCCGCCCTCAAGTACGATGGCTTTGAGATGCCTCCCAAGGGCCGGCTCAACGAATCCATCGTTAGCGATTTTGCCAAGTGGATCGAGATGGGCGCCCCTGATCCTCGCGATGGCGAAGGTTCCGTCGCCCAGACAGAGATTGATTTCACAAAAGCGGCGAGCTATTGGGCATTTCAAACTCCCCGAAAGTCGGCGCTGCCAGCCGTCGCCAATTTGGCGTGGCCGACAAGCGAAATCGATCACTTTGTGCTGGTTGAACTGGAACGCGCCGGGATGCAGCCGGTTCGGATGGCCAGCAAGCGCGAGCTGATACGGCGGGCCACGTTCGATCTGCTAGGTTTGCCGCCCACGCCCGATGAACAAGCGGAGTTCTTGGCGGATGAGTCGCCCGACGCCTACGCCCGGCTGATCGATCGGTTGCTCAATTCTCCGCACTATGGCGAGCGCTGGGGACGCCACTGGCTGGACGTGGCCCGGTTTGCCGACGACCAGGCGCATACATTTGCCGTCAAGCCCAATACCGAGGCCTGGCGTTATCGCCAATGGGTGATCGACGCGTTCAATCACGATCTGCCCTACGATCAGTTTGTGCGGATGCAAATTGCCGGCGACCAACTCGACGCATCGCTCGGCTACGATCGCTTTGTGGCCCTGGGGTACTTTGGACTGGGCGCCGTTTACTACAAGAATTCCGATAAGGCCAAGGCAGAAGCCGACGAACTCGACGACCGGATCGATACGCTCACCCGGGGCTTTTTGGGCTTGACGGTCAGTTGCGCGCGATGCCACGATCACAAGTTCGATCCGATTCCCACCAGCGACTATTACAGCCTGGCGGGCATCTTCAATAGCTCCCCCCTGGCCAACGTTCCGCTGGTCGAGCAGGAAGTGGTCGAGGCCTACAACGCCGGGCAGCAAGACATCAAACGTGCCGAGACGGAGCTGGCCGGCCGCACGCGGCAACTTCGCGAGGTACTTGCTGAAAGCGCCGCCAGTCAAATCGAGCAATACTTGCTGGCGGTATGGAAGCAACGCGTGGCTGCCGCCCACGGGAAACCGATCTCCGATAAACAACTCGCCGACACCCAGGGGCTTTCGGAACCGGCCATCAAGTTGTGGCGAGAATTTCTCGATGTCAAGCAACGCGGCAAACACCCGGCGCTCGACTCCTGGTTTGCACTGCCTGCCCCGACCGCCAAAACACCCGTGGACACGCCGAGCGACGAGGTACGAGAGCTAGCCAACGCGTTTCAACGCTACGTTCTGGCAGTGCTGGATGAGCGTGATGGAAAACCGGGAGAGCAAGTCGACGTTGCCTCGACTTCTTCGTCCAAGCCGCTGTTTTCCAGTCCGGTGCTCAGCCGCCAGCGGCCTTCGATTGCCGTCGATGTTGAGTTGAATGGAGCGCGCGAACTGTACCTGGTGATCGCCGATGCGGGCGATGGTAAGTCGTGCGACCATGCCGATTGGGCAGAACCGTGGATTGTTACCGCCGATGGCGACCTCAAGCTGACCGATTTGAAGTGGCGGAAAGCTGAAACCGGTTATGGTTCTGTTAATCTCCATCGCAGCGTGGGCGGAGGCCCGCTGCAAATCGGCGATCGCAAGTTTGAATTTGGCATCGGCACGCATGCGCCTAGCTTGATTGCGTACGACCTGCCAGCAGGCGCGCAACGATTTCGCGCAACGGCAGGGCTCGACGTGAGCGGCACCGGACAAACCGGTGGAGCGACCGTGGAGTTCATGGTGTTCACGTCCGTCCCGCCGGCCTGGGCCATTCAAGGTTCCAGTGACAACGCAGCGGGTAAACCCGGCGATTCGAAGCTGACCAAAGACAAGGCCGAATTGCTCAAGGCCATGTTTGCCGACGGTGGATTGTTTCGGTTGCCCGACAAACCCTTCCAGGAGGCGCTGTCGCCTGCTCAGGCAGCCGACCTTCGGTCGCTGCAAGCCAGGCTCGACGAATCCAAACGAAACGCTCCCGGCATGTACCCGGTGGCGCACGCGATCCGCGACAACAGTCCCAAGGACATGCCGGTATTTATTCGCGGCAATCCGGCGCGCCTGGGTGATGTTGCCCCGCGGCAGTTCTTGCGAGTGCTGTCTGGCGAGTCCCGCGAGCCCTACACTTCGGGCAGTGGACGCCGCGAGCTAGCGCGCGACATTGCCAGTCCAGACAATCCGCTTACCGCCCGAGTGATGGTCAATCGTGTCTGGCAACAACATTTTGGCCGGGGAATCGTTGGCACTCCCAGTAATTTTGGCGAGCTCGGCGAGCGGCCGTCCCACCTGGAATTGTTGGACTGGCTGGCTGTCGACTTCATCGAGCACGGTTGGTCGATCAAGCATTTGCATCGCCAGATCATGCTTTCGTCCGCGTATCGACTGAGTAGCGATCACGACCAGCGCAAATTCGAAATCGACGGCGACAATCGCCTGTTGTGGCGAATGAATCGGAGGCGGCTCGATGTCGAAGCCTGGCGAGACTCGTTGCTCGCGGTTTCCGGCAACCTGGACCGCGCCCTGGGCGGTCCCAATGCTCCCTTGACGGGCCAACGCCGCACGGTTTATGCCAAAATCAGCCGTCACGAGCTCGATGAATTGCTGCGATTGTTCGATTTTCCCGACGCCAACGTGACGAGTGAAAAACGCACGGTGACAACGGCCCCGCAGCAGCAATTGTTTGTGCTGAACAGCGGCTTTGTCATACAGCAAGCGCAAAGCTTGGCCAAGCGTTTACAAGCCGAAGCTTCGTCGGACGACGCTCGCGTACGACGGGCTTTCGAACTCTTATTTGCGCGGCCCCCAACCGAGGCTGAATTGCAACTGGGATTGGAATTTCTGGCGGCCGCGGCCCGCGATGCCCCCAAGCAAAAAATCGATCCCTGGCAACAATATGCCCAGGCCTTGCTGAGCCTGAATGAATTCATGTATATCGACTAAATAAACCGATCTACCCTCTTCGAAAGATGCTGCGATGACGTTGTCGCGACATGAGCAATGGAATAACGACGGCCGGCAGGCTTTCTCTCGCCGAGCGTTGTTGGGACGCGTTGGAACGGGCCTGGGGGTCCTTGGCCTGGCCGGTATCTTGGCCGACGAGGGCCTGTTAGCAACGGCGTCGGCCGCAAGTTCCACCAATCCGCTAGCGCCCAAGCAAACGCACTTCCCTGCCCGGGCCAAACGGGTGATTCACCTGTTCATGAATGGCGGGCCGTCGCAAGTCGATACGTTCGACCCCAAGCCAATGCTGGCCAAGCACCATGGCGAGAAGCCGCCGGCGGCGGAAATTAAAACCGAGCGCCGCACCGGCGGACTCATGAAGTCGCCGTTCAAGTTCAACAAGTGCGGACAATCGGGCATCGAAGTCAGCGAGATCTTCCCCGAGATCGGCAAGTGCATCGACGATATTTGCGTGTTGCGGTCGATGCATACGAACGTGCCCAATCACGAGCCTTCGCTCTTGATGATGAACTCTGGCGAGACCCAGCCAACGCGGCCCAGCATGGGATCATGGTTGTGCTACGGACTGGGGAGCGAGAACCAGAACCTGCCCGGCTTTGTGGTGCTTTGCCCCGGCAAGCCGGTGGTGGGGCCGCAACTCTGGAGCAACAGTTTCTTGCCGGGTATTTATCAAGGGTGCCATATCAATAATGGCAACCTCGACCCGAAGAGCGTGATTCGGAATATCAACAACGGATATCTGACACGCGACGCACAGCGGCGGCAATTGGATCTGATCCACCGCATGAATTCCCTCCATCGCGATGAACGGGGAGCAGATCCTCAATTGGAAGGCCGCATCCAGTCCATGGAAATGGCCTTCCGGATGCAGACCGAGGCGCAAGAGGCCTTCGACTTGAATCAAGAAACCGAGGCTACCCGCAAGCAGTATGGTTCAAGCCAGTTTGCCAACGCCTGTTTGGTCGCGCGGCGTTTGGCCGAACGGGGCGTGCGAATGACGCAAGTGTTCTACGGCGGCGGCCAACCCTGGGATGACCATGGCGATATCGCTGGCCACGCCAGCAAGGCCAAGGATTGCGACCAGCCCATCGCTGCCTTGATCCGCGATCTCAAATCTCGCGGGATGCTCGACGACACGCTCATTCTCTGGGGTGGCGAGTTTGGCCGCACGCCCACCTCCGAGGGTTCCAAGGGCCGCGATCATAACAACCATGGCTTCACGGTCTGGATGGCCGGGGGCGGCGTGAAAGGCGGCCTGGCCTACGGGGCCACCGATGAGTTTGGCTTTGCCGCCGTGGAGAACCGCACCCATGTGCACGACCTGCACGCGACCATTCTGCACTTGATGGGCATCGACCACACCAGGCTCACCTACCGTTACAGCGGCCGCGACTTTCGCCTCACCGACGTTCACGGCGAAGTCGTGCACGACATTCTGGCCTAGGATCGGTCGAGCGAGAACTTCCGGGCAGCTCCCATAGGTTGTCTGCGGTATTCATTCCGACCAAATATTCCGTCTTTCTACGGGATGGCACAATCTCTCATCCTGGCCTTCCTGGCTTGGCGACTTTGTTCCAGTCGTTTCGTCTTTTGCAGCGGGGACGAGCGTGAGCACGCCAGGGGCGAATGAGAACGATCACTTTCGCGCTGCGGATGAGAAACTTCGACCGAAGCCACTTCCTCCTATAGGGTTTGGAGAAGCGCCCACGGATACCCTGGCAGCCCAGCGCCGGCCGAGAATGCGTCCCGACTTCGACAATTGCCACCAACCATTCGCTCTGGGACCCGTGTCGGCGTCGGAAAACTCCCCATGCATTCTGTGGGGAATTTACCCGGCTAATAACGTTGCCGCAGCCTGTACCATGACCATCTTGGTCGTCCGCGGCATCACGGTCATGGCAACAGCAGCGGAAATTCCTGGCTGAGCCAAGGACAGAATTCGGCGAACAAGCATCCTGAGCGGGGGAGTTCCAGAACGCATTCTCCGCTGGCCGCGACCGACGGGGTGGGCCTGCTCGGCGCCGGTTCACCCCAGTTCGAGAAGCCATCCTCCAAGCGACTTGATTTCCCTCTCGATTGAAACCGGGACTGGTTAAGTGACGAAAGTCCGGCGATGTCGGCCGGGCGACATCCCCCTTAGCAGAACCGATCGCCACGGACGTCGGGCAGCCCGATCCCGCGAGACTTGGGGTTTCGATTTGACACGGGCGTAGGAAGGCAGGACCAACGTTGCGGCAAGAATGCCTCCGGAATTCTGTGAAACCTAGCTCGTCCCCCCCCGAACGCCACTACTCTTTGCAGCGGAGCCATTCATGAAGGATAAGCAGCAGGGGAACACCGCCACCATCGAACGGAAGTCAACAACGAAGCACTCGCTCGACGCCAATATCATCATTGCCAACGCACCGGACCCGGTCTTCGTGTCCGACTTGGAAGGAAAAATTCTCCAGGCGAATGATGCCGTTTCGGAACTGCTCGGTTTTCGGCAGGACGAAGTGTTGGAGCAGTCGCTGTCGCGGTTTATCAGTCCCGAAGAAACACGCGAATTCACCGCGGCTCTGCGAGAAGTGGTGGAAAGAGGCGGCATCCGTAACGCGAGGCTGAATCCGCGGAGCGCTTCGGGGGAAATCATTCCCACCACGCTAAATGCCTCGGCGCTGCGGGATTCGGACGGCAAAGTCATCGGGGCGATCGGCATTCTCCGCGACATGCGGGAACTCGACAAGGCAAGGGCCTACGCGGGAAGCTTGATCAAGAACGCTCCCGACCCGGTGTTCGTTTCTGACCTGGAAGGAAAGATTTTGCAGGCCAATGACGCCGTTTCGCAGTTGCTTGGCTTTCGCCAAGACGAGGTGCTTGAGCAATCCCTGGCGCGGTTTATCAGCCCCGAAGAAACACGCGAATTCACCGCGGCCCTGCGGGAAGTTGTGGAACATGGCGTCACGCGGAACGCCGTGCTGCACCCGCGAACTGCCAGCGGGGAAGTCATTCCCACCAGTCTCAACGCCTCGGCTTTAAGAGACGTCGACGCAAGAGTGATCGGCGCTATCGGCATTCTTCGCGACATGCGCGAACTCGACAAGGCCCGCGCCTATGCGGAAAGCCTGATCAAGAACGCCCCCGATCCCGTGTTTGTGTCCGACCTCGAAGGCAAGATTCTGCAAGCCAACGATGCCGTTTACACACTGCTGGGTTTTCGAACGGACGAAGTCATCGAGCAGTCGCTATCGCGGTTCATTGGTCCCGAAGAAGCGCGCGAGTTCACCGCCGCCTTGAGGGAAGTCGTGGAGCGAGGGGTCACCAAGAATGCGCGGCTTAATCCTCGCAGCGCGTCGGGCGAGGTGATTCCCACTACCCTCAACGCCTCGGCGCTGCGAGATGGCGAAGGGCATGCCATCGGGGTCATCGGCATCCTCCGCGACATGCGGGAACTCGACAAGGCGCGTGCCTACGCGGAAAGCCTGATCAAGAACGCCCCCGACCCGGTGTTTGTTTCCGACCTGGAAGGCAAAATTCTGCAGGCCAACGACGCGGTCTACACGCTGTTGGGCTTCCGCACCGACGAGGTCGTGGAGCAGTCGCTGTCCCGGTTCATCAGCCCGGAGGAAACCCGCGAGTTTACGGCGGCGCTGCGCGAAGTGGTGGAACGCGGCGTGACGCGAAACGCCCGCCTTAACCCTCGCAGCGCTTCGGGCGAGGTGATTCCAACCACGCTCAACGCTTCGGCACTGCGCGACCCGGGCGGAAGAGTGATCGGGGCCATCGGCATCTTGCACGACATGCGGGCTTATGAGCGTGTCGTTCGCGATCTGGAGAAATCGAAGGCCGAGTTGCAAGAGAAGATTCTCGACTTGGAGAAGTTCGAGGAGGTGGTTGTTGGCCGGGAATTGAAAATGATCGCGCTGGAGAAAGAACTGGAAAAGGCGATCGCCGAGAATGAAAAGTGGAAAATGCAACCGGGGCAAGCTCAATGATCGCCCATGGCGGAACTGCGAATGCGATGCAGGACCATCTTTCGCCTGGCGACGAACGGAACGCCGCCACTGCCGAAGAGGTGCGGTTGCTTCGCCAGCAAGTGCAAGAACTCGAACTTCGCCTCCGGAAACGCAATGAGCAACGTCGCGCCATGATCCATATCATGGGCGAGCTCAACAATTCGAATAAGCGCCACGCCGACCAGCGCAAGGCGATTCTCCACATTCTGGGCGACTACGAAGAAGACCGTCGCCGGCTAGGCCGGCAAACCGAACGTCTGGACAACTCGCGCCGCGCGCTACTGCACATTCTGCAGGATGTGCATCAGACGAATCAGCGATTGGAAAACAGCCGCAAAGCCATGATTCACATCATGGGCGATCTGCGGGAAACCACCGAGGAAATCGGCCGGCGCGAGCAGGAGTTGCGCGAGAAGCAAGATCAATTGGTGCAAGCGGCCAAGCTGGCCACGCTCGGCGAACTCACCACGGGCGTAGCGCACGAGTTGAACAACCCCCTGAACAACATTGGCTTGTTCATTGGAAACGCCGCGGACCTGCTGGAAATGAAGGTTGAGGACCGGTCGGCCATTCTCCGCGAATTGCGCAATGCCATGTTGCAGGTCCGCAAGGCCACGGAGATTATCTCGCACCTGCGGACGTTCGGCCGGGCGGCTCATGTCAGCCGTGTTCCAGTCGCACTCAAAGAGGTGATACTTCGCAGCCTTTCATTAATGCAGGAACAATTCCGGTTGCGGCAGATTCACCTCGACCTCAACCTTCCCGAAGACGATGGCCCCCGCGTGATTGGCAATGCGATTCGGCTGGAGCAGGTCTTCATCAACTTGCTCACCAACGCTCGCGACGCCGTGGCAAATTCAAATCGCAAGGCAATTTCGATCTCGTGTCGCGAGGAAGACGACTCCGCGGTGCTGCTGTTTAGAGATACGGGCGACGGCATTCCCCCGGGACTGGAAGAGCGGATCTTCGATCCGTTCTTTACAACCAAGCAGGTTGGCTCGGGCACCGGCCTGGGGCTCTCGATTACCTACGGAATTATTACGGATCACGGTGGATCGATCTCGGTGACCAGTAATCCTGGCGACGGGGCGGCCTTTTTGATTCGGCTGCCCTTGATAACCACCAAGCTCGCAACCAAGAAAGTGGTGGAGGAAGCATCATGAGTGCGAGCCGTATTTTGATTGTGGACGACGACCCTGCATTGCTCACCGCCCTCTCCGGGGCCTTGGCGCTGCGCATGCCGGATGTTGCCGTTGAATCTTGCGATTCCGCCATTGCGGCCATCCAGAGAATCTCGCAATCCGAGTTCGATGCCGTCGTCACCGATATCAAGATGCCCGGCATGGACGGCTTGGCCCTGCTCAAAGAAATCCGTCAACTGCAGCCGGAATTGCCCACGCTGTTGATTACCGGCCATGGCCAGCACGATCTGGCCGTGCAGGCGCTTCGCGGCGGGGCTTTCGACTTCATTCAAAAGCCCATCGACCGGGACTATTTCGTTGCCTCGCTGGCGCGCGCGATTCGCGTCCGAAAAATGGACCGCCAGCTTCAACGGCAGAAGCGCGCCTTGGAAAATCATGCTGCCGAGTTGGAACAGGCCGTGCAAGTTCGCACGGAACAGCTTTGCGAGGCCAGCCGCCGCAAGGATGAATTCCTGGCCATGCTGTCGCATGAACTGCGCAATCCTTTGGCCTGTATTCTCAGTTCGGCAGAACTCGCCTTGATCGACGAGCGGGACCCTTCCGCCGCGATCGAAAGCTGCCGCGTCATCGTGCAGCAGGCGCAGCACATGCGCATTTTGCTGGACGATCTGCTTGATCTCTCCCGCATCAGCCGCAATAAGATCGAACTTCGCAGGGAAAATCTCCTGCTGGATCGGATCGTGGAAACGGCGCTCACCTCGGTCCGCCCCGCAATCCATAATCGCGGACATGAGCTGATTGTTTCTGTCGACGAAGCTTTGGCTGGCGAGCACATCTATGCCGACGCGACTCGGCTTGAGCAGGTGATCGTCAACCTTTTGAATAACGCGGCGAAATACACCGAACCCGGCGGAGAAATCTTGTTCTCGGTGTGGCGTGACGAAAACGACGTCGTTCTCAGAGTGCAGGATAATGGCGAAGGAATACCCGCCAGCGTCCTGCCCAACATCTTCGAACCTTTTGTTCAGGCGGATGGCACGCGCCGGCGCGCGAACAGTGGCCTGGGAATCGGCCTGGCGCTCGTCCGGCAGCTGGTGCAACTTCACGGCGGCAGCGTAACGGCCTTGAGCGATGGAGAGGGAAAGGGAAGCTGCTTCACCGTTCGATTGCCCATCGGCGTGGAAGAGCCCATCGAGCGCTTTGCGGCCATCGCGGCGAGTGGCCAAGAACACAGTCCGACGCGGAGTGTGATGTTGGTGGAGGATCAGGAGAGCCTTTCCAAGTTGACCGCTTTGATTTTGGAGCGGCAGGGTCATCGAGTCGTGGCCGTCGCGTCCGATGGTCCGTCCGCCATAAATTTGGCTCTCGTTCACCGCCCCGACCTGATTCTGATGGATATTGGCCTGCCAGGGATGGATGGATTCGAGATCGCCCGACAAATGCGAGAATTTCCGCAACTCGATGGCACCACGCTCGTGGCAGTGACAGGCTATGGGAGTGCTGAGGATCGCCGACGCGCCAAAGATGCAGGCTTTGAATACCACCTTGTTAAACCCTGTTCGGTGGAGTGCCTGGCGGATTGCTTGCGACAACCGCTGAGGTCTGAGAGGGCCGTGGGCTCGGCGCCGTGTTCGGCGAATGGGCCAAAGAGGCCGTAATGCCGCCCGACCATCCGGAGCCAATGGCTTATGCTCAATGGCGTCCGGAATTGCGATGGATTTCGGATGCACTCAATCGCTTGACATAGTCAGGCAATGTCTCCCCCGCCTCGGTGAAACCGCTTCTTCAATCTTTCAACGCTCGCCCGATCGCGACGGCAGTCTAAATTCACTCCTGAATGAAACCTTGGCTGCCTACGAGCGGTCGGTTCGTAGTCCGCATCCGACTTCAATTCTCGAAATTCGTATCCTGCCCGGCATGCCGGGCAAGCTCCGGAAGCAGTTGATCAATATCTCGTTCTAATTGGGCCACAACCGGAGCAGCCTCGGCGAGCCGACTCAACCTGGCCAAAGTTTCCAATTGCAGCGAGGTTGCCGTGGCTGCGTCGGCAGAGAATATCGCAGTCGATCCCTTGAGCGTGTGCGCAGCTCGACATAGCCCAACGGCGTCGCCATCCCGCAGCGCTTGGCGAATGTCGGCCATCAGTTGAGGGCATTCCTGTACAAACAATTGCGTCAACTCTTGAAATTCTTGTTCCGGCAAATCGCTGTTTGCCAAGGCCTGCTCCCAATTCAGCAGGCAATTCGCAGGTAGAGGTTCGTCGTGCGCCGCACAATCTGCGTCCTTTGTTGGCGCGAACGTGGATGCCCCTTGTGCAGATTCGGCATCTTTTCCGCAGCGCAATGCTTGGTCGGAAAGCGACGCAGTCGCCGAGGGGGAAGCTGGCATCCTGGCATCTGCCGGAGAATCCGCGGATATCTTGAGCACTCTCTCCATGGTTGCGAACAGATCGCGCGAGCGAACAGGTTTTGATACGTAATTGTCCATGCCAGCCGCGAGGCAACGCTCGCGATCGCCTTTGATGGCGTGCGCCGTCATGGCGATGATGGGAACATGCGGCGCATTGCCGGATGACTTGGCGCTGGCCTGCTCTCGCGCGCGGATGAGCGCGGTTGCTTCGAATCCGTCCATCTCCGGCATCTGCACATCCATTAGGATCAGGTCGCACGGTTGGGATTCCCACACCCGAACGGCTTCTTTACCAGTGGCGGCGACAACCACCTGGTGGCCAAAAGGCTCGAGCATTGCCAAGGCCAACTTCTGATTGACCGCGTTGTCCTCGGCGAGCACGATGCGGAGTTGCGGAAGGCGGTGGGCCTGTTCGGCCAGGTAAGCGCCGGACGGACGATTCTCTTCAACTGGTGTAACGCCCATCAATTCGGTAATGACGTTAAAGAGTTCTGATTGCTTGGCCGGTTTGGTGAGGCAAGCCCCGAGTCGAAGCTCCCGGCAGCGGATGAGATCGCGCGGCTGATCGCTGGACGTCAGCATGATCAGCACCGCCTCGCGGAGTTGCACGTCATGACGGATCTCTTCCACCAGACAAAACCCGTCAAGTCGCGGCATGTGGGCGTCGATCAGCACGAGTTCGCACGCTTGTCCAGACCGCTGCATTTGCCGCAATTGCTCCAACGCGGCCTGGGGGTCGGTCATGGCAACGGGTTGCATGCTCCAATTCCGAAGCATTTCTTCCAGAATACGGCAATTGGTTTCATTGTCGTCGACGATCATCACCCGCAAACCGTGTAGTCGTTCGTACGATGCCCGCAGCGAACGCTCGGGTTCCCCGATTGCCACCTCGAACCGAGCCGTGAAATGGAACCGGCTTCCCACGTGCAATTCGCTTTCGACCCAAATCTTTCCGCCCATCAGTTCGACCAGCCGGGAAGAGATGGTCAGGCCAAGCCCCGTGCCGGTGTAGCGACGACTGGAAGACTCGTCGACCTGCTCGAAGGCCATGAAAATCTTCTCCTGCATCTCCGGAGCAATGCCAATCCCCGTATCGCGAACCAGGAAATGCAATTCCACTTCGCTCCCGGCTTCGGCATGGTCCTCGCGAGTTGCTGCGAGCGACACGTCCACGACGATCTCACCTTGTTCGGTGAACTTGATGGCATTACCGACGAGATTGACGAGGATTTGCCGCAGTCGAAAACGGTCGCCAATCAAGTAGTCGGGTACGCGCGAATCGACATGGAAAGCGAGTTCCAGGTTCTTACCATGGGCACGAACGGCAAGCGCCTTCATGGTATCGCCTATGGTTTCCCTCAACTCGAACCTCGCCGCATCAAGGTCGAATCGCCCCGCCTCGATCTTGGAAAAATCGAGGATGTCGTTGATGACCGAAAGGAGAGATTCTCCCGACTCCTGCACCATGGTCAGGTAATCGTGTTGGGTCGGATTGAGAGGCGTGTCGAGCAGCAGTTCCGTCATCCCAATAATGGCATTCATGGGGGTGCGAATCTCGTGACTCATGTTTGCGAGAAATGCGCTCTTGGCCCGGCTGGCGGACTCCGCTGCATCGCGCGCCCGTTCGAGGTCTTGCTTGTGCTGTTCCTGCTGGGTGACATCGTGCACGAATGCCGCAAACAGAAACGATTCTCCCTGCCGAACCGGGGCAATTGTAATTTCGACGGGAAACTCTCGGCCATCGCGATGCAGGGCTCTGAGCCGCAGACGCTGGTTAAGCGCCGGCCCCTCGCCCGTGGAGAGGAAATGCGCTACGCCCCGCCGATGAGCGTCGCGAAAGCGGGGCGGAATGATTGTCTCGATAATCGATTGGCCTAAGATCTCGGCCTGAGTCCAGCCAAACGTCGATTCGGCCTGCTCGTTCCATTCGCGGATGATGCTTCGCTCGTCGATGGCCACGAAAGCCTCGTGCGCCGTAGCCAGAATTGCCCGGTTCTTGGCTTCTCGAATTTCCAACTCTTGCTGCGTGTGTCGACTGGCGGTGATGTCGCGGAGCACGATCACGCCGCCGCGCACCTGCCCGTCGTGGGTGCGCAACGGGCGGGCGTTGATGCTGATCCAAGCACCGTCCGGAATATCCGGGTTCGAGATGAACAGCACGCAGCTATCGACCGATTCTCCCCGCATGGCTCTGGCCAACGGCAGATCCTCCGGTGGATAAGGCGTTTTGGCGTCCGGATGGAAACAGCCGTAAACATTCGACCATTCCTCCGGAGTGACATCCTGCTGTCCGATTCCTACGATGCGCTCTGCTGCGGGATTCCAGAGCAAAAATTTTCCGTCTTGGTCGGCGACGATCACCCCATCGGCCATGCTGTCAAGAATTGATCGCAAGATGCCGGTTTGCCGCTGCAAATTCTGCTGCGAGTCGACCAGTTGTTCCGTTCGGCGTTCGACCTGCTGTTCGAGCTTCGAGTGCGATCCCTTTAGCCGTTCGGCCATGGTGTTGAATGCAACCCCCAACATGCCTACCTCGTCCCCCGAGGTCATCGGAACTCTGGCTTGGAGATTCCCACTGGCAATAGTGGAAGCCGTGGCGGTGAGCGTCCGCAGAGGACGGATCAGCCGTCCGGTGACCAGCACCGCGAGGATAATGCCTGCGATCACCAGCATCGCTCCTAGAAGCAACAACGATCGCCGTAGCCGCATGACTGGTGCATAGGCGTCCGCCAATGCGACTTGAGCAACCAAGCCAAACCGTTGTTCTTGCGTCGGCTGGTATCGGACCGGCTGGTAAGCCGCCAGCATTTCGCGGCCGTTGTGAAACGCGACTTCCACCCCTTGGCCTCCCAACAGAGCCTTGGCCATGGGAGAGGCTCCATCCAACGGAAGCTCGGGGGAAGCAGCATTGGCTGCAAACGTCAAGTATCGGGCAGAGGTTCCTTGCTTGGTTCCTAGCAGAACCTCGCCACTCTCGCCAAAACCCGTGGGGCCAGCCAACAACCTCAACAGATGGGTTGCATCCACCTCGGCAATGAACACGCCCATGACGCTGTTGTTGCTATCCTCGATCGGGGCTGCCAGGAGTGTCTGCTGGGTATCGCCAATCCACTGCGGAACGCCCAAATAGGGCGCCGCCCTTCCCGCCAGGAAGACTTCATTCTCGGCAAAAGATGCCGGTGGGTTCTCTTCCGTTGCGACAAGAACGTTCCCTTGGAGGTCCGCAATCCAAAACTGTCGGAACGCGCCGCTGCTGGACAAGGCGTCCATGAGAATCTGGCGTGCGGCGTCGCGGAATAAAGCATCGTCGTCGATCCCCTGTGCCCGATTTTGCAGCAGTTGACGAAGCCGAGTCCGGCTGGTGATCAACGTGGCCCGATCGAGTTGTTGCGCACAATGGTTTTCCAAGGCGCCGGCACGTTCCGCGGCTACCAGTCGTATCCGCTCGTCGACCG
>JAANMW010000868.1_pt1 | contig 35142 bp, 38 predicted proteins | sample 7279671 | NCBI WGS metagenome assembly JAANMW01 (sample SAMN14094541, study PRJNA606508) | bioreactor metagenome | isolation source: A lab-scale SPAN reactor treating ammonium-rich wastewater day 247 | place: Ireland: Galway | collected 2017-09-19 | reverse complement strand
GCGAACTGCAGCACCGACAGGCAGTTGAGGTCGGTGTGCACCACGACGTTGGCGACGTTGCGGTGCACGAAGACCTCGCCGGGCAGCAGGCCGACGATCTGGTTGGCCGGCACGCGGCTGTCCGAGCAGCCGATCCACAGGTACTCGGGCGATTGCTGCCGCGACAGCTTGAGGAAGAACTCCGGATCCCTCGCGCTGATGCGCTCGGCCCAGGCCTGGTTGTTCTGGAACAGGTGCTTGAGCAGGCGCATGGCGGCATATTAAGGCCGCCATGGCCCTGCACCAAGGCCGGGCCGTGCGGGAGCAGCCTGTTTCAGGCCTCGCGCGGCACCAGCTCGCAGGTCCCGCCCGGCGCCTCGAAGCCGATCCTGCGGTGGCTGCCGTCGCAGAACGGCTTGGCGGCGGACGCACCGCAGCGGCACAGGGCGATGCGGTCCTTCTTGCGGATCGGCGTGCCCTCGCCATCCCAGCTCCACTCGCCCACGGTATCGATGAGGATCGGGCCGTTGGGGACGATGGTGATCTTCATGCCTGCTCCCAGCGCGGTGCGCGCTTGTCGATGAATGCACTGACGCCCTCGGCGGCGTCCGGACCCAGCATGTTGCGGGTGATGCAGGCCGCGGCCTCGGCATAGGCGTCGGCCAGCGGGCGCTCCAGCTGCGAATAGAAGGACTGCTTGCCGGCCGCCACCACCGCCGGCGGCTTCGCCGCCAGCGTGCGCGCCAGAGCCAGCGTGGCCTCCTCCAGCCGCGCCACCGGCACCACGCGGTTCACCAGGCCCCATTGCAGCGCCGTCGCGGCGTCGATGAACTCGCCGGTGAACAGCATCTCGAAGGCGCGCTTGCGGCCGATGTTGCGCGATACCGGCACGGCCGGCGTGGCGCAGAACAGTCCGAGGTTGATCCCCGAGGTGGCGAAGCGCGCATCCTCGGCGGCCACCGCCAGGTCACAGGCCGCGACCAGCTGGCAGCCCGCCGCGGTGGCGATGCCCTGGACGCGGGCGATCACCGGCTGCGGCAGGGCCTGGATGGCCTGCATGATGGCGCCGCAGCGGCTGAACAGTTCGCTGATGAAGGCCTGCTCGCGCCGGGCCATCATCTCCTTGAGGTCATGTCCGGCGCAGAAGGCCCGGCCCGCGGCGGCGATGACCACCACCCTCGCGGCCGGGTCGCGGGCGATGTCCTGCAGCGCGGCCGCCAGCGCCCCGAGCAGTTCGCCGCCGAGGGCATTGAACTGCCGTGGCCGGTTCAGGGTCAGTGTGACGACACCCTCGGCCGCCGTGCGCAGCAGCGGCGCCTCGCCCGCGGCATCGATCGCGGTATTCATGCGGATTCCCCTTTCCTGGTACGACGGCGGCTCACTCGATGGCGCTCGCCGAGCGGGCCTGCTCACGCAGGATGAACTTCTGGACCTTGCCCGTGGCGGTGCGCGGCAGCTCGCCAAAGACCACGGCCTTCGGCACCTTGAAGCCCGCCAGCAGCCCGCGGCAATGGCCGATGAGCTCCTCTGCCGTCACGCTGGCGCCGGGCTTCAGCTCCACATAGGCCCGCGGGGTCTCGCCCCAGCGCGGATCCGGCTGGGCCACCACGGCGGCCAGAAGCACGGCCGGATGGCGGCACAGCGCATCCTCGACCTCGAGGGAACTGATGTTCTCGCCGCCGGAGATGATGACGTCCTTGGAGCGGTCGCGGATCTTCACGTAGCCGTCGGGCTGCATCACCGCCAGGTCGCCCGAGTGGAACCAGCCGCCGGCGAAGGCCGCGGCGGTCGCCTCCGGGTTCTTGAGGTAGCCCTTCATGGTGAGGTTGCCGCGGAACATGATCTCGCCCAGTGTCTGCCCGTCCCAGGGCACCGGCGTCAGCGTGGCGGGGTCCATGACGCCGATGGCTTCCTGCAGCGTGTAGGGCACGCCCTGGCGGCCGTTGCGCTCGACGCGCGCCGCGAGGTCGAGCTGCTGCCACTCCGGGTGCCGGGCACAGATTGCCGCCGGGCCGTAGACTTCGGTCAGGCCGTAGACGTGCACCAGGTCGAAACCCATGCGGTCCATGCCCTCGATCATCGCGGCCGGGGGCGAAGCCGCGGCCACCATGGCCGAGACGCGGTGGTCGATGCCGGCCTTCAGCTCCGCCGGTGCGTTGATGAGCAGGCTGTGGACGATCGGCGCAGCGCTGTAGTGGGTGACGCGATGGCGGCGGATGGCATCGAAGATGGCCGCCGCTTCCACGCGCCGCAGGCAGACGTGGGTGCCGCCGATGGCTGCCACCGCCCAGGTCAGGCACCAGCCGTTGCAGTGGAACATCGGCAGGGTCCAGAGGTAGACCGCGTGCTGCGGCATGCCCCAGTCGACGATATTGGACACCGCCGCGAGATAGGCGCCGCGGTGGTGGGTCACCACGCCCTTGGGATTGCCGGTGGTGCCCGAGGTGTAGCCCAGCGCGATGGCCTCCCACTCGTCCTGCGGGTGGCGCCAGCGGAAATCGGCATCGCCGCCGGCGAGCAGGGCCTCGTAGTCCATGCTGCCGAGCCGCTCGCCGCCGGGGCCCAGGCTGTCGTGCACGTCGATGACCAGCGGTGGCCGCTCGAGGCTGGCCAGGGCCTGGCGCACCACCGGGGCGAACTCGGTGTCCGTCACCAGCACCCGCGCCTCGCCGTGGCGAAGCATGAAGGCGATGGCCCCGGCATCGAGCCGCGTGTTCAGCGCGTTGAGCACCCCGCCGGTCATCGGCACGCCGAAATGCATCTCGATCATTTCCGGCGTGTTCGCCAGCATGGCGGCCACGGTATCGCCCGGACCGACCCCGCGGGCAGCCAGGGCCGAAGCCAGCCGGCGGCAGCGCGCATAGGTTTCGCGCCAGCTGTAGCGCCGCTCGCCATGCACCACGGCCAGGCGCCCGGGCCAGACCTGCGCCGTGCGCGCGATGAAGGACAGCGGCGTCAGCGCCACATGGTTGGCCGGATTCCGCTCGAGGCCCTGCTCGTAGATGTTCTGGCGTGACATGGCTGGATGGTGGTGGCTGCAGCGTCGGGCCATGCTAGCACTGCGCTTCGTGCTGCTGCGTTATGTCAGAACGTGACCGGCCGCATGGGATTCCCGAGCGCGAAGGACTATATTTACCGTGCCCGCACAACAAGAACAAAAGCCATGCCTCCCCACGCATCCCCCAAGGTGGCCCTGGCCGCCGACGACCCCGAAACCGACGTCACCGACGGTGGCTGGGATCCCTACGTCACCTCGCTGCTGGCCAGTGCCGCCGGCGGCAGCGCCGAGGCCGGCGACGAAGCCGACGACGGCGCGCCGGTGATGAGCTTCAGCCAGCCACCGCGTCCGCAGCGCTGACGCCTGGCTGCAGCGGCGTGGTCAGCCGCGCCACCACGGTATCCGGCGAGTGCAACTCGCCGTAGGCCCGCGCGAACTGCCGCGCCTGCGCGCGATAGTGTTCGTGCCGCGCGACCAGGTCGCGCAACAGCCGCGGGATCTCCGCCACCGCTGCGGCCGCGAGCCCGACGGCGCCCAGCGGCAGGCCCTGCGGCCCCGGATCGAGGAAGCACAGCTCGCTGGCCTCGATGCGAACCGTCAGCGGCTCGTTGGCGTGCGCGAGCCGCAGGCGCAGCCCGCGGGCGCCAGCCTTGATGTGCACCAGCAGGCGCAGCGGCTTGTCCCCTTGCCGCGCAGCCATGACGTCGAGCTGCCGCGCCAGCACCTGTCCCTGCCCATCGAGCTGCTCGCAGGCCAGGGCGAAGTAGTGGCCCGACCCGGCGGGACTGCCGAGCGACAGCGACAGCAGCAGTTCACGCGCACCGGTCGGGATGGCGCCGTCGCAACCCAGCGCGGGCGGTGACTGGTCCGCTGCCGGCGGCAGGGGCTGCCAGTCGCCGGCGCACGCCGTGCCCAGCGGCGACGCCCGCGCGCGCAGTACATCCAGGTGACGGAAGTTGGCCTCGGCGATCTCGTCCGCCAGCCAGCAGCCCGCGGGAACGATGACCGGCACCCCGGAGCAGAGCATTTCGATCAGCACGCCGCTCGCCCGGCCCTGGTAGCGAGCCGGATCGTAGAGGAACAGGCCGATGTCGGCCGCGCGGATCATGGCGCAGTAATCCGCGGCGGAAAGCGGGAACGGCAGGCGGCTGACGATGCCCGGTGCCGCCGGCCCCGGCAGCACCGGCAGTTCCGCATCGCGCTCCACCTGCACCAGCAGCTCGACCCGGCCGCTGGCGAAGAACTCGTCCCAGCCCTCCTTCAGCACCTCGCCCAGGCGCGAGGTGCCCTTCTCGGCACGGGCACCGCCGGCCGAGAGCATGCGCAGCCGCGCGGACGGCGCGGTCCGGTCGAGCGGCCGGAAGGCCGTGCTCACCGGATAGTCGAGCACCGTGAACGGCGCAAGGCCCATGCGGTTGTACTGCGCCGCGACCTGCGCGGTGGTGGCGTGGAAAGCCAGGCGCAACTGCCCCGCCGGCGCCAACAGCGCGGCGAAGTGCGCGCGCATGGCCGCCACCCGCTCCGCCTGGCGATCCTGCGCGGGTTCCGCGCCGTCGAGGTAGTTCAGGTGGAACTGCAGGTGCCAGCGGCAGGCTGCGGCCGGTGGCCGGCCCGCCAGGAAACGCAGCACCGCCACCAGGTCGAACTCCGACAGCGTCGGCACGAACACCACGTCGCCCGGCTGCACCGCCACCGCAGCGAACAGCGCCTCGCAGCCGCGGACAAAGCGGCCGAGGCGGCGGCGCTGCTTCAGCAGCAGCGCCGCGCGGCGCCACCAGGCCGCCGGCCCGCGCCCGCCCACCGGCATCCGCTGCCATGCGCCCCGCCGATACGGATTCTGCGGCAGGCTCGTGGCGCCCGATGTCACGGTGAAGCGGTTGTAGGTGTCGTTGCGGAACACGGCAATGACCCGCCAGGGCGCCAGGCTCGCCCCATGCGGCGCGAAGCGGCGATTGGTGGCCAGCACCGGCTCCCAGCCGGCGCCGGCCGCGGCCGCGGCGACGTGCAGGTCGTACTCGTAGTGATGGCCGCCGGGGGAGATCAGCGAGTGATCGATGATGAACAGGCGCGGCATCGCCGCACGATAGCGTCAGGCGGCGGGCCGGACAACGAACACTGAACAGGGGGCACCAGGGCCCCCTGTTCGCGGGAATGGCGCGCCCGGCGAGATTCGAACTCACGACCCCTGCCTTCGGAGGGCAGTACTCTATCCAGCTGAGCTACGGGCGCTTTCGAAGGGCGGCCATCATACCCTCGGCTCTCGGAGGGCGTCCACGGCCGGCCGGTGTGGTGACAGGGGGCGGTGCTTGCAGCGCCGCCGGGACCCGCGCCATGCTTGGCGGATGCCAGGCCGCCAGAAGCCGGAAGACATCTTCCTCGATGCGTTTGTCCATGCCCCGACCCGCGAGCTCGCGCCGGGGCAGGTGCTGCTCGCCGCGGGCGCGCCCGCGGACGAGGTGTTCAACATCCTCGACGGCATGCTCATGATGAGCCGCACCGGCAGCGACGGCCGCCGCCAGGTGCTGAGCTTCCTGTTCCGGGACAACTTCATCGGCCTGACCACCGCGGATCGCTACTACTTCACGGTGCAGGCGGTGACCGCTGCCCGCGTGGCCTGCCGCCCACGCGCGGATTTCGAGTCGCGGCTGGCGCGCGATCCGGAGGCCGATCGCACCTTCCGCAACATGACGCTGCGCGTGCTCGAGGACCTGCTCGACAAGATCTACAGCCTCGGCCAGCGCTCGGCGCTGGAGCGCCTCGCCGTCTTCCTCCTCTACCTGCGCCATTCCCACCGCCTGGCCCACGGCATGGGCGAGGACGGCGACCCGGCCAGCAACGAGGTGAGCCTGCCCATGACCCGCGAGGACATCGCCGACTACCTCGGTCTGCAGAAGGAAACCGTCAGCCGCAGCTTCGGCCAGCTCGAGAAGCGGGGCCTGATCCGGCGCGTGGACAACCACCGGGTGCAGCTGGTGGACCTCGAGCGGCTGCGCGAGCTCGCCGGTGTGATGGATTTCGCCTCCCCCCAGCGCCTGCCGCGCAGCTGATTGCAGCGTGGCCGCAGCCGCGGCCGCGCTTTCTGTTTGCCGATCCGCCGCTTATACTGCGGCCCCGCCATGCGGGCCTGCCCGCACAGCAGCAGAAGGGGGCGCAGCTTGAGCAGCCAGGACCAGAAGTTCTTCGACGTATTCATCCTCGTGATCGGCAGCCTGGTGGCCATCGCCATCGTGCTCATCGTCACCGCGCGCTCGATTGGCGCTGCCACCCAGATCAAGTGGGTCCACGAGTACCCGATCTACGCCAAGGCGGTTTCCGAGAGGCTCCAGCCCGCCGGCAGGCTGGCGTTGCCGGGCGAGCCCGGCAGCGAACCGCCGCCGGCAGCCGCAGCAGTGGCCGCCGCCGCAGCCCCGGTCGCCGCCCCGCTCTCCGGTCCGCAGGTCTTCAACCAGGCCTGCAACGCCTGCCACGGCGCCGGCATCGCCGGCGCACCGAAGCTCGGCGACAAGGCGGCCTGGGCACCGCGCATCGCCCAGGGTGCCGACACCCTGCACAAGCACGCGCTCCAGGGCTTCCAGGGCAAGACGGGCGTCATGCCCGCGAGGGGTGGCTGGGCGAACCTCTCCGATGCCGAAGTGGCTGCCGCCGTCGATTACATGGTGAGCCAGGCCCGCTGAGGCCGGGCCTCAGCCCGCCGCACCCGCAACGCGACGCTTGACCTCCGCCAGCAGGCGGCGGCTGATCGGCAGCGGCTGTTCGCGGTGGGCGATCCAGGCCAGGGAACGGCCGTCCTCGGTCGTCTCGATCCGCTGCAGGAACTTGCGCGCCACCAGCGTGTTGCGGTGGATGCGGATGAACTCGCCGGGGAACTCGGCCTCGAGGTCCTTCAGGGTCTCGTCGCTGACCTCCTCGCCGTCGGCCAGCATCAGCGTCACGTACTTCTGGTCGGCCTGGAAGCCGAGGATCTCGCCCACCGGCACCAGCCGCAGGCCCTTCGCCTTGCGCACGCAGATATGGCTGCGGCGGCCGCCCTCCCCGGCAGCAGCGGCGGCCGTGGCCAGGCCGCTGCGCGACAGGCGCGAGGCCTGCTGCAGGGCGCGCTCCAGCCGTTCGCGCCGCACCGGCTTCACCAGGTAGCCGATCGCCTGGGCCTCGAAGGCCTGGATGGCATAGTCGCTGTAGGCGGTGGTGAAGATCACCGCCGGTGGTGAGGCCAGCGCATGCAGGTGGCGCGCCACCTGGATGCCATCCATCTCCGGCATGCGGATATCGAGCAGCACCACGTCCGGGTCCAGGCTCTGGCAGAGATCCAGGGCCTGCCGGCCATGGGCGGCCTCGCCGGCCACCTGCCAGCCGCCGATGTCCGTCAGCAACTGACGCAGCCGCGCGCGCGCGGGCGACTCGTCATCGACGATCAGCACGCTGCCGGGCACCGCATTCATGGCTGCGGCATCCGGTAGGGAAACCACAGCGTCACGCGGAAGCTGCCGGGCGGGGCCTCGGTGGCGAGGCCGGCCTCATCGCCGAAGACCAGGGCGAGGCGTTCGCGGATGTTCTCCAGCGCAAGGCGGTGTCCCGGGCGCCCATCCTCGACCGTGGCCGCTTCGGGTACCGGGTTGGTGACGGTGAGTCGCAGCGTGGCACCTTCGCGGCTGCCCGCCACCTCGACCACGCCGGGGCCCGCGAGGCGTTCGATGCCGTGGTAGATGGCATTCTCCAGCAGCGGCTGCACCGTCAGGCCCGGCAGCATGGCATCGGCGGGCAGCTGGCCCACGTCCCAGCGCACCTCGAGCCGGTCGCCGAGCCGCTGGCGCTCCATGCGCTCGTAGACCCGCGTGATGTCCAGCTCGTCGGCGAAGCTGATGTTCTGGCGGGTATCGGCCAGCGAGGCGCGGAACAGGTCGGCGAGATCCTCCACCGCCTGCTCGGCCGCGGCGGGATTGCTGCGCGTCAGGCTGGCGATGGTGTTCATGCTGTTGAAGAGGAAGTGCGGACGGATGCGCGCCTGCAGCGCGTGGATGCGCGCCTGTGCCTCGCGCCGGACATTGCGCTGCCATTGCTCGGACACGTAGAAGTACCGCAGCAGGCCGCCGGTGATCAGCCCGCCCACGGCGAGGTTGCGTGCCGCGAAGAACCAGTGGTCCACCGGCAGCCAGGCGCCGCTGGCGATGCCCGGGGCGATGGCGTAACCCACCCAGTAGAGCGCCTCGGACACCAGCAGCACGTTGGCCAGTACCGCGGCGAAGGCCAGCGTCGAACCCTGGCGCAGCGGCAGGCGCGCCAGCCGCGGCCGCAGGCCGCAGAGCACGGCGGCGGAGGTCAGCGCCAGCCATTGCAGCACCACCGAGGTGGAACCCAGGTCCGCGAAGAAATTGACCCAGTGGCTCTGCCGCGCCAGGGCCAGGGTGATGGCCATGAGTTCGGCGACCAGCACCACACCCAGCACCGCCATGGGCGCGCACAGATCGGGCAGGTAGCTGCAATCCTCCGCGCGCGGCGCTGGCGGCGCGGCGGTCACCGCCGGAGCCGGATCACTCCGAGCACCAGTCGGCCACGGACTTGCGAGCCTCAGCGCGGGCAGCATCGATTTCCTCGTCACTCAGGTACTGGCGCTGGCCATCGGCACCCGGCCGGTACAGCCGGTGCGCCGTCTCGTATTTCTGCAGCTTCTCGCGGGCCTGCTCGCAGCCCTTCTCGCGCTCGCCCTTGACCTGCTCGCGGTCGTCGGCATCGGCCTTCTTGTCCCCGGCCTGCTGCGCCTTGCGCAGCTCCGCCGCGCTGTCCAGCCCGGCCTTCTTCTGCGCCGCCGCGGCCATGGCCTCGGAGTCCGTCATCCGGTAACGCAGGTTCATCTCCGTGGCCGACTGGCCGGCATTGGTGCCTTCCGGCGGACGGTCCTGGTAGTGCGGCGTACCGTCCTTGTCCACCCACTGGTACACGGCACCCTGATCGGCGGCGACGGCGCGGGCAGCCAGCCCGGCAAGGAAAACGGACGCAATGACCGTGGAGCAGACGGCAACGGCTTTCATGGTGAACGCCCTCGTGATTCCAACCGGCGCAGGAGCGGCAGCTGCCGCCCGCGACACATTTCATTATGCCATCGCGGCCGGCCCGGGGAGTTTGAACCCCGTCACGCAAAAGCAGCCAGTACGCCCGGATTGGCGCGATGTCCGGGGCCGGCCCTGCCCGGCTGGCCCCGTTCCGGGAGACTCAGGTATAGGCACTCTCGCCGTGGGACACGGTGTCCAGGCCCTGGCGTTCCTCGTCCTCCGTGACCCGCAGGCCGATGGTGGCGTCGACGAGGGCATAGGCCGCGCCGGCGACGATCGCCGACCAGAGGATGGTGACCAGCACGCCCCAGAGCTGGCTGCCGAACTGGGCCGCCGTGGAGTACGCGGCCACGGCATTGGCGGCGTAGTCGTAGACACCGGTGCCGCCCAGCGCGGGGTTGCAGAACACCGCGGTCAGCAGCGCCCCGAGAATGCCGCCGACGCAGTGCACGCCGAATACGTCCAGCGAGTCGTCATAGCCCAGCGCCGCCTTCAGCCTGGTGACGGCCAGCACGCAGACGATCCCGGCGGCCAGGCCGATGACGATGGAACCCATGGGGCCGACCCAGCCGCAGGCGGGCGTGATGGCCACCAGTCCGGCGACGGCGCCCGATGCCGCGCCGAGCATGGTGGGCGTGCCCCGCCAGAACCACTCCGCGAATGACCAGGACAGTGCCGCGGCAGCGGTGGCGAGCAGGGTGTTGGCGAACACCTGCGCGGCCAGCCCGTTGGCCTCCAGGTTGGAGCCGACATTGAAGCCGAACCAGCCGACCCACAGCAGCGAGGTGCCGATCATCACCATGGGCAGGTTGTGCGGCGGCATGGGCACGCGGCCGTAGCCGACGCGCTTGCCGACGAACAGCGCACCGACGATGCCGGCGATGCCGGCGTTGATGTGCACCACCGTGCCGCCGGCGAAGTCGAGCGCGCCCTTCTGGAAGATGAACCCGGCGGTCGCCGTGGCGGCTTCGGCCGCGGCGGCGTCCGTGTAGGCATCCGGGCCCGCCCAGAACCAGACCATGTGCGCAACCGGCAGGTAGGCGAAGCTGAACCACAGCACCAGGAACAGCAGCACGGCCGAGAACTTCATGCGCTCGGCGAAGGCGCCGACCACCAGGCAGGGCGTGATGGCGGCGAAGGTCGCCTGGAAGGCGAAGTAGGCCATCTCCGGGACCACCACGCCTTTGGAGAAGGTGGCCACCACGGATTCCGGCGTCATGCCCGACATGAACAGCCGGTCGAAGCCGCCGAAGAAGGCGTTGCCCTGGGTGAAGGCAATGCTGTAGCCGTAGATGGCCCACAGCAGCACCATGACGCAGAAGGTGATGAACACCTGCATCAGTACCGAGAGCACGTTCTTGGAGCGGACCATGCCGCCGTAGAAGAGCGCCAGGCCCGGGATGGTCATGAGGATGACCAGCATGGTCGAGGTGAGCAGCCACGCGGTGTCGCCCTTGTCCGGCACGGGAGCCTCGCCCGCCAGTGCCACCAGCGGCGCCAGCCACAGGACCGGGGCCAGCGCCAGGCCGGGCCCGATCCGGTTCATCCATGTGCGAATCTTCACAGTCCTGCTCCTGCCGGTTGCGGTGCGCCCCGCGGCGCCACCGTGGTTACAGTGCCTCCGCGCCGGTCTCGCCGGTGCGGATGCGGATGACCTCGTCGAGGCCGCTGACGAAGATCTTGCCGTCGCCGATCTTGCCGGTACGGGCGGCCTTGATGATGGCCTCCAGCGCCTGGTCCAGCAGCTCGTCGGCCACCGCGATCTCCAGCCTCACCTTGGGCAGGAAATCCACCACGTACTCGGCGCCCCGGTAGAGCTCGGTGTGGCCGCGCTGGCGGCCGAAACCCTTCACTTCCGTGACGGTGATGCCCTGCACGCCGACCTCGCCGATGGCCTCGCGGACATCGTCGAGGCGGAAGGGCTTGATGATTGCGGTGATGAGCTTCACGCCGGGTCCTCCTTGCGGCTGCCTAGGGGTTGAGGCTGAAGGTCTTGCTGACGCTGATGACCAGGCGGGTGTCGTCATCCGCACGGCCGTCGCCATCGGTGTCGCCCAGCAGGTCCTTCGTGCTGTGGATGACGGCAACCCTGTAGTCGAGGCCGATCGGCGCGAAGCGGCTGCCGTAGCCTGCCTCGTAGTACTCGCCGTCGAAATCGTTGCCGAAGATGCCCGCCAGGCCGTAGAAGCCCTTGTAGTCCAGGCGCGGCGAGATGAAGCTGTAGTCGAGCTTCCTGTTGGGCTGCGTGTTGCCCGGCTCGATGCGGCCCGCGAAGTTGTCGTACTCGCCGAAGGCGGCGCTGACGCTGAACAGCTTGTAGCCGCCGCTCAGGTTGACTTCCTGGTAGGTGTCGTCGAAGTCGTCGGTGTAGTAGTAGCCGGTGACGCCGGCGCCATAGCTGAAGTCCCCGGCGCTGCCGTTGTAGCCGCCGTAGGCGTCGACCTCCATGCCCTGGTCCACGTCCGCAGCCCAGCTGCCGGCATAGAAGCCGTCCTGCTTCAGATCGAGACCGCCCATGGCGACGGAATCGGCCTGGTGGATGCCACGGAAGATGTAATCGCTCATGAAGCCGATGTTCGCCGTGAACTCGGCCGCCTGCGCGACCGGCGCGGCAGCGAGGGCGATCGCCAGGGCGGAAAGACATTTCCTCATCGATCCGGTCCTTTGTCCGTATTGCTGCCGGCTGCCGGGATTGGCAGGATGCGGCCAGGTCGGAACGGCTGTTTGCAGGTTTCGTGCCAGGCATCCCGGGTGGCGACAATGGCGCGCCACGGGCCGGATTCCGCCTGCGCAAGCCCGCACAGGCGAGCGGGGATGCACCAGCGCAGGGCGCAGCGCCGGCCCTGTGCCCGGTCCCGGGGCAGCCGCAGCGGCGAGAGCCAACAGAGGAGTCAGGAAGCGATGGACACCAAGCTGATCGAGGAACTCGCCCGCAAGCTCGCCGCCAGCGTGCCATCCGGCGTGCGGGCCATGCAGGCCGACATGGAGCAGAATTTCCGCGCCCTGCTGGAAGGCGGGCTCTCGCGCATGAACCTGGTGACGCGCGAGGAATTCGACGTGCAGCAGCGCGTGCTGGAGCGCACCCGCGAGAAGCTCAAGGCGCTGGAAGAGCGCATCGCCGACCTGGAGAGCCATCCGCCGCAGGCCCACTGACGCGCGGCAACACGGAGGGCAGCCGGTGCGCCTGGCCTGCGCCATCACCCGTGGCGAACTCGGCCTCGAGGCACCGGAAGTCAACGTCGAGGTCTGCCTGAGCGGCGGCCTGCCGGGGCTCGGCATCGTCGGCCTCGCCGAGACCACCGTGAAGGAAAGCCGCGAGCGGGTCCGTGCGGCGATCGGCCAGTGCGGCTTCGAGTTCCCGGGCCGGAAGATCGTCGTCAACCTCGCGCCGGCGGGCCTGCCGAAGAGCGGCGGACGCTTCGACCTCGCCATCGCCGTGGGCGTGCTCGCGGCATCGGGCCAGATCCGGGCGGCACGCCTGGGCGGGCTGGAACTGCTGGGAGAGCTCGCCTTCACCGGCAGCCTGCGCCCGGTGACCGGCCTGCTGCCCGCCCTGCTCGCGACGCGGCGCGCCGGACGGACCGCGGTGGTGCCCGCGGGCTGTGCCGCCGAGGCGGGGCTGCTGCGCGGCGCCGACATCAGGCTGGCTGATCACCTGGCTGCGGTGCTGCGTTTCATCCAGGGCGACGACACGCTGCCGCAGCCTGCGGCTGCCGGCGGCGGCGCGGCTGGCGCCGTGGAGGACCTGGGCGACATCCACGGCCAGCCGCTGGCGAAGCGGGCGCTGGAAATCGCCGCGGCCGGCGGGCACAACATCCTCTTCGTCGGGCCGCCAGGGACCGGCAAGAGCATGCTGGCGCGTCGCCTGCCCGGCCTGTTGCCGCCGATGACCGAGGAAGAAGCCGTCGAGAGCGCCGCGCTCGGTTCGCTGGCCGGCAGCCCGCTGCCACGCGCCTGGGCGATCCGGCCATTCCGTGCGCCACACCACACGGCCACCACGGCCGCCCTGGTCGGCGGCGGCAGCTGGCCGCGGCCGGGCGAGATATCGCTGGCGCACCACGGCGTGCTGTTCCTCGACGAGTTGCCGGAATTTTCGCGCGGCACGCTGGAAGCCCTGCGCGAGCCGCTGGAAACCGGCCGCATCGCCGTGGCCCGCGCCGCCCGCACCCTGGAATTCCCCGCCCGCTTCCAGCTGGTGGCAGCCATGAATCCCTGCCCCTGCGGCTTCCACGGCGACCCCACCCGCCCCTGCCGCTGCTCGCCGGACCAGGTGCAGCGCTACCAGGAGCGACTGTCCGGCCCGTTCCTCGACCGGCTCGACATCCGCCTGCCGGTGGGCCGCTCGGCGATCCAGCTCGCCGGCAGCCAGGCCGCCGGGGCCACGGAGTCCTCCGCGCTGGTTGCCGCACGGGTGGCCGCGGCGCGCGTCCTGCAGATGCGCCGGGCCGGAAAACCCAACGCCGCGCTGGCACCGCCGGAGATCCGCGAGCACTGCATGCCGGTGGCCGCGGGCGTCGGCTTGCTGGAGAGCGCAGCCGCCCGGCTGCAGCTGTCGCACCGGGCCTGCGACAGCGTCCTGCGGCTGGCGCGCACGGTGGCCGACCTCGCGGCGACCGCGGAGGTGTCCGCCGCGCAGGTTGCGGAAGCCCTGAACCTGCGCAACGGCTGCCTGCGCGTGGGGGCGGGCTGAGCACCGGTGTACCATGCGGGCCCCGACCGGAGCGGCCGTGCCGCCCCAGGCGCCACCAGAGTCCCACCGAGACCCCTGCCGATGGCCGAACCCGCTGCACCCGGCGTGCGCATCGCGCTCGCCTTCCTGTGCATCCTCGTCGTCTGGGGGACCACCTACCTCGCGATTGCCATCGTGCTGCGGGACCTGCCGCCGTTCCTGTCGGCCGCCATGCGCTTCCTGCTGGCCGCGGCACTGCTCTACGGCCTGCTCCGGCTGCGCGGACCGAAGCCGCTGGCCGGCCTGCCGGCCCGCACGGTGATCGTCAGCGGCGTCCTGCTCTGTGGACTGGGCAACGGCTTCACGGTGTTCGCCATGCAGGGCGTGCCCTCGGGCATCGCCGCGCTGCTGAACTCGACGATCCCGATCTGCGTGACGCTGCTCGACTGGGGCTTCTTCAACCGGCGCCGGCCCCGCATCTGGACCGGCATCGGCCTGGTCGTCGGCGTCTGTGGCGTGGGGCTCATCGTCAGCCAGACGGCATCGACCACGGGCCTGCGGGGGCTCGGCTACATGGTCTCGCTGGCGGTCGCGGTGACGGCCTGGAGCATCGGCACACTGGTACAGCGCGGAGCGGTGCCTCGCCAGCGCCTGCTGGCGCTGGGCTGTGGCCAGTTCGCCGCCGGAGGCGCCTTTCTCTGCCTGGCGGCACTGCTGCACGGGGAGTTCTCGGGGCTGCGCCTCGACACCGTGGCGCCGGCCGGCTGGCTGGCGCTGGCCTTCCTCGCGGTCTTCGGCAGCATCCTCGCGCAGTCCAGCTACCTCTGGCTGCTGACACGCTGGCCCGCGGAGAAGGTCACCACCTATGCGGTGGTCAACCCGGTAATCGCGCTGTTGCTCGGCAGCCTGGTGCTGGACGAGCCGGTCAGCTGGTCCGGCACGGCGGGTGCGGCGCTGGTGCTGGCGGGCGTGACGCTGGTGCTGTTCGAGCACAAGATGGCGGTGCTGGTGGCGCGCGCGTTCCGCCGCGGCTGAGCGCCGCGAGGACGGCGGGCCCCGGGGCCCTCCATGCCAACGTCGCCGCAGCGCCGTGGCAGAATGACGGCGTCTTCGCAGCCACACGGGCTTCGCGCCATGAGCGGAACGAGCGACAACGCCCCCCCACCGGATCGCGGCCGACGCTTCGGGCGGCTCGTCACGCTCATCGTCGTCATCGCCCTGGCGGCCGCCGCTGCGCAGTGGTTCGGCCGCGGCGGGCGCGAGCCGGAGCGCGGCCAGCGCGACGAGCTGGCGAAGCTGCAGCGTCGCCTGGGCTCGCTCGAAGATCGTGTCAGCCGCGAGCGCGAGGACCTCGGCCGCCTGGCCACGCGCCTGGGCCCGGCCGGCACCAGCCAGGAGAGCATCGCCGCCAGGATCGACCGCCTCGACGAGGCGCTGGCCAAGCTGCCCGGTGGCGACCATGCGCGCAATGCCTGGCTGGTGGACCAGGCCGCCTACTTCCTGCGCATCGCCAATGCCCAGGAGAATCTCGCCGGCAACAGCGGCAGTGCGCTGAAGGCGCTGGCCATCGCCGATGAGTACCTGCGCGATGCGGGCGACCCGCGCCTGCTGCCGGTGCGCAAGCTCATCGCCAGCGAGCAGGCCGCCCTGCGCGCGGTGCCGGCGGTGGATGCCGAAGGCCTGGTGCTGAAGCTCGACGCCCTGGCGACGCAGCTGCGCCAGCTGCCGCAGCGGCAGGCGCCGGTGGAGTTCCGGCCGGAGGCCGCGCGGGCTCCCGCGGAGCTGACCGGCACGGAGCGTGCGCTGGCAACCCTGCGCAGCGCCTTCTTCAGCGTCGTCAGCGTGCGCCGCACGGATACGCCGCCGGCCACCGCGGTGACCGCCGAGACCGGCGACCTGGTGGCGCGCAGCCTCGGCATCGAGCTGCAGATCGCGCGGCTGGCGCTGCTGAGGAACGAGCCGCGCGCCTTCCGTGCCTCGCTGGCGGAAGCCCGCCGCCAGCTCCTGCAGTACTACGACACCGACAGCGCCGGCGGGGCCGCGGCGCTGGCCTCGCTCGATGCCATCGCCGGCACGGCCTTGCCGGATGCCCTGCCGGACATCTCCGCCTCGCTGGCGGAGCTGACGCGTCTGCGGGAGCGCGGGTCCACGCCATGAAGGGCGGGCTGGCCATTGCGCTGGCGCTGGCCCTCGGGGCACTGGCCGGGCATTTCCTCCTGCAGGACAACGGCTACGTCCTGGTCAGCTTCCAGGGCTACGTCATCGAGATGTCGGTGCCGATCGCCCTCGCCCTGCTGGTGCTGGCCTACCTGGCGGTGCGTCTGTTCGCCTGGCTCTGGCGCGTGCCGCGGCAGCTGGGCGAGGCCACCGCGCGGGCGCGCGTGCGCTGGGCCGGCCGCCAGGCCACCCGCGGCTACATTGCCATCGCCGCGGGCAAGCTCGACCAGGGCGAACGCCTGCTCACCCGCGGCGCCCGCCGCAGCGGCGCGCCGCTGATGAACTACCTGGCGGCGGCCCGGCTCGCCCACCAGCGCAACGACCCGGATCGCCGCGATGGCTGGTTGCGCATGGCCTACGAGCAGGAACCGGCCGCGGCCGACGCCGTGCTGCTGGCCCAGGCCGAGATGCAGATGGATGACCAGTCCTTCGACCAGGCGCTGGCCACGCTCAACCGCATCCGCGAGCACAACCCGAAGCATGCCCAGGCGCTGAAGCTCCTCGCGGCCCTCTACTGGCGCCGGCAGGACTGGCGCGCGCTGCTGGATCTGCTGCCGGCGCTGCGCGCGACACCGCCGCTGCCTCAGGCCAAGCTCAACCGCTGGGCCACGGATGCCTTCGAGGCGCTGCTGGCCGATCCCGCGCTGGACGAGGCCGGCCTCGACGGCCTGTGGGACGAAGTGCCGAAGGGACTGCGAAGCGAGCCGCGCCTGGTGCTGGCAAGGGCCCGGACCCTGGCACGTTGCGGCGCGGTGGCGACCGCGGAGACCGAGGTCCGCCGGGCGCTGCGTGAGCGCTGGGACGCAGGCCTGATCCGGCTCTACGGCGAGCTGCCGGTGCCCGAGGCCGCACAGCACCTGAAGAATGCCGAGGCCTTCCTGCGCGAACGGCCCGAGGATCCGGACCTGTTGCTCAGCGTCGGCCGGCTCTCGTTCCGCAACCAGCTCTGGGGCAAGGCGCGCAGCTACCTGGAGACCAGCCTGTCGATCCGGCCCACCCCGGAGGCCTGCGCCGCCCTGGGCCAGCTGCTGGAACGCATCGGCGATCGAGAGGCCGCGGCCCGCGCCTGGCAGCGCGGCCTGGCGCTCAGCACCGCGGGCCCGAAGGCGGCGATGCCGGCCACGTCGGCCGGCACGCGCTAGGCGCGCGGCGGCCTCAGGCGGCGACGACGGGGCGGCTGCGCCGGCTGCCGAGCCAGTCGAGCAGCGGCTCCCACTGCTCCCAGTCGGGCCAGGCCAGGTACTCCGGCAGCTCGAAGATGCCGAGCCCGCGGGTATAGGCACGGATGTAGTTCTGCGCCTCCCGCAGCTTGGTCAGGTAAGGCGTCTTCAGGCCATCGAGGTACTCGTCGAGCTCGCCGGCGATCAGCGTGTTCTCCCGCACCCGGTTGCCCACCACCGCGATGCGCACCTCGCGGCGCTCGACACGGCCGACGTCGGTAAGGTCCTCGAGGAACTTGGCCGCGGCGCTGATATCGATGGTCGAGGGCAGCACCGGCACGATGATGGTCTCCGCATGGCGCACCATCTCGGTGAGTTCCGGGCCGTGGACGCGGGCCGGGGCATCGATGACCACCACCTCGGCATTGCGCGGCGTGCCGCGCAGCCCCTGCTTGTAGGCCTCCAGGCCCTCGATGGGTGCCCGGTCCGCCGGCCGCCTGGCCAGCCAGTCGAGACTCGAGCGCTGGGGATCGTAGTCGGCCAGCACCACGCGCTTGTCCTGCGTCGCGAAGTAGCTGGCCAGGTTGGTGGCGATCGTGCTTTTCCCGCAGCCGCCCTTGGCGTTGAGCACCATGATATGCCGCATCGTTGTTCTTCCCTGGTTGCCCGGCGTCGGCCCGCCGGCCGCAGCGTGGTAGCCGGGCGGCGGCCCCCGGCTCCGCGCCGGGGATCTAGAAGGTAATGGGGCATTTGACAAAAGTCCATGCCGATATAATGACCGGCCAGTCGCGGAACGGACCCATGCGCATTCCCTTCACGAAGATGCACGGCCTCGGCAACGATTTCGTCGTCGTGCGTGCCGGCAATGGCGCGCCACCCGCGGCGCAGGTCATCCGCGCCCTCGCCGATCGCAAGACCGGCATCGGCTTCGACCAGCTGCTGTGGCTGGAGAAGCCGCACATCGCCGGCGCCGCAACCTACTACCGCATCTTCAACACCGATGGTTCGGAGGCCGAGCAGTGTGGCAACGGCGCCCGCTGCATCGCCCGGCTGGTGGGCGGCGAGGGCTCTGGCTCGCTGGTGCTCCAGCACCGCGGCGGCACGTCACGCGCGCGTCTCGAGCACAACGGCCTGGTCAGCGTGGAGATCGCCGTGCCGCGCTTCGATCCCGCGAGCCTGCCATTCCTGGCGGACGCCGAGGCCGCGAGCTACAAGCTGAAGGTGGGCCGGCGCAATGTCGAGCTGCGCGTCGTCTCGCTCGGCAATCCGCACGCGGTGCTGCGCGTGGACGACGTCGGCGATGCGCCCGTCGACACGCTCGGTGCCGCGCTGGAGCGCCACGAGCGCTTTCCAAACCGTGCTAACATCGGTTTCATGCAGGTGCTCGACCCGGAACACATCCGGCTCCGCGTTTTCGAGCGCGGTGTGGGCGAGACCCGGGCCTGTGGCACCGGCGCCTGCGCAGCGGCGGTGATCGGCCAGCGCGCCGGCTGGCTCGCGCCGCGGGTTCAAGTCAGCCTTCCGGGCGGCGAGCTGATCGTGCGCTGGGATGGAGCCGACACCCCCGTCTGGCTCACCGGTGAAGCGATTACCGCATTCGAGGGGACGGTGGACATATGAGTTCGGTCACGCAGCTCGAGTACCCGGAAATCGCCGAGGAATCCGTCGCCGGCTATCTCAAGGCCCACCCCGACTTCTTCGAGCGCAACCTCACCCTGCTCTCCGGCCTGCGCCTGCCCCACCGCACCACCGGCGGCGCCATTTCCCTGGTGGAACGCCAGCTCGACGTGCTGCGCCAGCGCAGCCTGGCCATGGAGACGCGGCTGAAGGAACTGGTGGAGGTGGCCCACGGCAACGACCGCCTCGCCAGCCGCATCCATGCGCTGGCGCTGCTGCTGATGCGCTCGCGCAGCCGCGAGAACGTCATCGACATCCTCGACGAGCAGCTGCGCGAGGGCTTCGCCGTCGACCAGGCGGCGCTGGTGCTGTTCGACAGCGTCCCCGGCCTGGCGCAGGGCCATTCGGGTTTCGTGCGGGTCGTGCACCGCGAGGACCCGGCACTCGGCCCGTTCAAGTCCTTCCTGCAGACCTCCGCGCCACGCTGCTCGCGCCTGCGCGAAGCGCAGCGCGATTTCCTCTTCGGCCCGGGAGCGGACATGCAGTCGATGGCGCTGGTGCCGCTCGGCCCGCGCTCGGAGTTCGGCTTCCTCGCCATCGGCAACCGCAATCCCGAGCACTTCCACCCGGCCAAGAGCATCGATTTCCTGGCACGGCTGGGCGAACTCACCGCCTGTGCGCTGAGTCTGCACTAGGCAGGGCGGCGCGACAGCCGACGCGGGCCGGCGCAGACCAGGGCCAATGGAACCCGCCGAGTGGAACAGGGTGGAGCGCTTCCTCAGCCACCTGCAGCTCGAGCGCCGCCTCTCCCCGCACACCGCCAGCGCCTACCGGCGCGACCTCGCCTGTCTCGCCGAATTCTGCGATCGCGAGGGCATCGCCGCCTGGCGTGACCTCAAGGTCCACCACCTGCGCCGCTTCGCCGCCACCAGCCACGGCAGCGGCCTGAACCCGCGCAGCATCCAGCGCCGGCTGTCCGGCGCGCGCAGCTTCCTGCGCTACCTGCTGCGCGAGGGCGAGATCAACGCCAATCCCGGCGTTGGCGTTTCGGCACCCCGCGCCGCACGCCGCCTGCCGGCCACGCTGGACGTGGACCAGATGGGCCACCTGCTGCAGATGCGCGGCGATGACCCGGTGACCCTGCGCGACCGCGCCATGCTCGAGCTGCTGTACTCCTCCGGGCTGCGCCTCGCCGAGCTGGTGGGTCTGGACCTCGGTGACATCGATCTCGGCGACGGCCTGGTGCGCGTCACCGGCAAGGGCCGCAAGACGCGGCTGGTGCCGGTGGGCCGTGCCGCGCGCGAGGCGGTGGCCGGCTGGCTGCGGGAGCGCGCCGGCATGGCTGCCGCGGGGGAGCGCGCGGTGTTCACCGGCGTTCGTGGCCGGCGCATCAACCCGCGTTCGGTGCAGGCACGGGTCGCCTACTGGGCGCGGCGCTCGGGCCTCGGCCAGCGCGTGCACCCGCACCTGTTCCGCCACAGCTTCGCCAGCCACCTGCTCGAATCCAGCGGCGACCTGCGCGCCGTGCAGGAAATGCTGGGACACGCCAACATCAGCACCACGCAGATCTACACCCACCTGGACTTCCAGCACCTCGCGCAGGTCTACGACAAGGCCCACCCCAGGGCGCGCAAGCCCTCCAGGCCATGACGGCGCCCGTGCCCGGGGCGGCCCGCTCCGGTCAACCGCCGCGGGCCCGGGCCGTTCCTGTCCCATGCGGCCGGAACCGGCAGCACATGGAGATGCTGCGCCGGCTGCCAACCCCAAGGAGACCCCATGTCAGCCAGGACCCTGATCACGTCTGTTTCCATGACCGCCCTGCTGGCGCTGGCGCCGCCGGCCCTGTGGGCCGATGACGCGGCGCCGCCAAACATGCCGCAGGCACAGGAGTGGTGTCAGAAGAACCCGGAGAAGTGCGCCGAGATGCGCCAGAACCGCGAGGAATGGTGCAGGAAGAACCCGGCCGAGTGCGAGAAGATGAAGGCCAAGCGTGCCGAGCGCGAGGAATGGTGCAGGAAGAATCCCGCCGAATGCCAGAAGCAGCGCGAGGAGCGCAAGCAGCGCATGCAGGAGATGAAAGCGAAGTGCGACGCCGATCCGGCCAAGTGCGAGCAGCGCAAGCAGCAGATGCGCGACCGCTGGCAGCAGAAGCAAGGGGATGGTGCAGGCAAGACCCAGCCCTGAGCGGCTGTCAATCCGAGCCTGACGCAGCGGGGCCCCTCGTGGGCCCCGCTGCCTTTATTCTGCCGCCGGCCCATTGAATGCCACCGATTCGTCCCGACCTGGGCGGCAGGTCGTGTAGCATTTTCACCCCCGCCGCCAGCCCAGCGAGTTCCCCCGATGCAGCAGTTCGACGGCACCACCATCGTCTCCGTGCGCCGCAACGGCGTGGTCGCCATCGGTGGCGACGGCCAGGTCACCCTCGGCAACACCGTCATGAAGGCCAATGCGCGCAAGGTCCGCCAGCTGGCCGAGGGCAAGGTGATCGCCGGCTTCGCCGGTGGCACGGCCGACGCCTTCACCCTGTTCGAGCTCTTCGAGGCCAAGCTGACCCAGCACGGCAACCTCACCCGCTCGGCCATCGAGCTGGCCAAGGACTGGCGCACCGACCGCCGCCTGCGCCGCCTGGAGGCGCTGCTCTGCGTCGCCGACATGGAGAAGTCGCTGGTGATCTCCGGCAACGGCGATGTCATCGAGCCCGAGGACGACCTCATGGCCATCGGCTCCGGCGGCCCCTACGCCCAGGCTGCCGCGCGCGCACTGCTGGACCACACCCGGCTCGCCGCCGCCGAGATCGTGCGCCATGCGCTGGAGATCGCCGCCGGCATCTGCATCTACACCAACAGCAACATCGTCATCGAGACCCTGCCGCGCTAGCTGCGCGCCGGGCCAGGGAGCAGCCATGTCGCAGATGACCCCGCGCGAGATCGTCCAGGAACTCGACAAGCACATCATCGGCCAGGACCAGGCCAAGCGCGCCGTCGCCATCGCGCTGCGCAACCGCTGGCGGCGCATGCAGGTGGCCGAGCCGCTGCGCCAGGAGATCACGCCGAAGAACATCCTGATGATCGGTCCCACCGGCGTCGGCAAGACCGAGATCGCGCGCCGCCTGGCACGCCTCGCCAACGCTCCCTTCGTCAAGGTCGAGGCGACCAAGTTCACCGAGGTCGGCTATGTCGGGCGCGACGTCGACAGCATCATCCGCGACCTGGCGGACGCGGCGGTCAAGCTGACGCGCGAGACCGCCACCGCGGGGGTGCGCCACCGCGCCGAGGATGCCGCCGAGGACCGCGTGCTCGACGCGCTGCTGCCGCCACCGCCGGGCGGCTTCGGTGCCGGCCAGGCGCCGGGCAGCGGCCGCGAGTCGGAGACCCGGCAGAAGTTCCGCAAGATGCTGCGCGAGGGCCAGCTCGACGATCGCGAGATCGAGATCGAACTGCGGGCGGTGCCGGCGGGAGTGGAGATCATGGCGCCGCCCGGCATGGAGGAGATGACCAGCCAGCTGCAGGGGCTGTTCCAGAACCTCGGCGCGCAGCGCCGCAAGGTCCGCAAGCTCAAGGTACGCGATGCGCTGGACCTGCTGGTGGACGAGGAGGCCGCGCGCCTGGTCAACGACGAGGAGATCAAGGCCGAGGCGCTGCGCAACGTCGAGCAGAACGGCATCGTCTTCATCGACGAGATCGACAAGGTGGCCCGGCGCGGCGAGACCATCGGCGGCGCGGATGTCTCCCGCGAGGGCGTGCAGCGCGACCTGCTGCCGCTGGTGGAGGGCTGCACCGTCAGCACCAAGTACGGCATGGTGCGCACCGACCATGTGCTGTTCATCGCCTCGGGGGCCTTCCATGCCTCCAAGCCCTCGGACCTGGTGCCCGAGCTCCAGGGCCGCTTCCCGATCCGCGTCGAGCTCGCCTCGCTGACCGCGGACGACTTCGTGCGCATCCTCACCGAACCGGATGCCTCGCTCTGCGCGCAGTACACGGCGCTGCTCGCCACCGAGGGCATGGGCGTGGCCTTCGCGGCCGATGGCGTGCGGCGCCTCGCCGAGATTGCCCACCACGCCAACCAGCAGATGGAGAACATCGGCGCCCGCCGCCTGCACACCGTGCTGGAACGCCTGCTGGAGTCGGTCTCCTTCGAAGCGGCCGACCGCGGCGGCCAGGCACTGACGGTGGATGCCGCCTACGTCGACCAGCACCTCGGCGACCTGGCGAAGAACCAGGACCTCAGCCGGTACATCCTCTGAATCGCGCACCGGGAACGGCTTCGCGGCAGCCGCCGCGCACCCCGCGGTGCGGGCCGGTGCCATCGCGGTTGCCCCCCGGGAATTGAGTAAACTGTCCGCCGTGTCCGACACCACTCATTTCGGCTACCAGACCGTCCCAGTCGCCGAGAAGGCCGGCAGGGTCCGCGAGGTCTTCGACTCCGTCGCCGACCGCTACGACCTGATGAACGACCTGATGTCCGGCGGCCTGCACCGGCTCTGGAAGCGCTTCGCGCTGGCCCGCACCGGCCTGCGTCCCGGCCAGGCGGCGCTCGATGTCGCCGGCGGCACCGGGGACATCGCCGCCGGCCTCTGCCGGCAGGTGGGCCGCGAGGGTCGTGTCGTCCTCACCGACATCAATGCCGCCATGCTGGCCAGGGGTCGCCAGCGCCTCGTCGACCGCGGCTTCGTCGGCAATGTCCGCTGCGTCCAGGCCGATGCCGAGCGGCTGCCTTTCGCGCCGGAGAGCTTCCACTGCGTCACCATCGCCTTCGGGCTGCGCAACGTCACCGACAAGGCCGCGGCGCTGCGCAGCATGGCGCGCGTGCTGCGCCCGGGCGGCCGCCTGCTGGTGCTGGAGTTCTCCAGGCCCGCCCTGCCGCTGCTGGCGCCGGTCTACGACAGCTACTCGTTCAGGATCCTGCCGTGGCTGGGCCGCGTGGTGGCGGATGACGAGGCCAGCTACCGCTACCTCGCCGAGTCGATCCGCATGCATCCGGACCAGGAGACGCTGCGCGGGATGATGGTCGACGCCGGGCTCGAGGACTGCCGCTTCCACAACCTGAGTGGCGGCATCGTCGCGCTGCACCTCGGCTTCCGTTACTGAGGACGCGGGTCATGCTGGCCGAGATGCTGTTCCGCCCCTTCGCGCTGCTGCTCAACCGCGGCCTGGCGCAGTCGACCAGCGCCCAGGCACTGGCGCAGGGGCTCGAGGGACGGATCCTCGGCCTCTGCATAGAGGGCACGCCCCTAGACCTGCGGCTCAAGGTCAGCGGGGGACGCATCGACCTGGCGCTGCCGGACGGCGCCGCGCCGGATGCCACCCTGAGCGGCACCCTGCTCGGGCTGGGCCGGCTGCTGCGCGAGGATCCGCAGGCCGCGATCCGCGAAGGCGCTGTGCGGATGACGGGCGACACCGATATCGCCGGCCGGTTCCGCGACCTGCTGCGCTTCGCTGCCCCGGACCTCGAGGAGGAGCTCGCGCGCCTGGTGGGCGACCCGCTGGCGCGGCAGGCGGGCAATGCGGCGCGCGCGGCCGGCAGCTGGGGCGCGGATGCCGGGCGCAGCGTGGCGCGCAGTGTTTCCGGATACCTGCAGGACGAGGCGCGCGTGGTGGCGACGGCCAGCGAACTCGCGGCCTTCGCCCGGGCGGTCGACACGCTGGCCGAGGACGCGGACCGCGCCGAGGCGCGGCTTGCCCGGCTGGAGGAGGACAGGCGCCGTTGACGGCAACGGGGGCGCGGCGGGCGACAGCCCCGAAGCCGCTCCCCGTCATTCGCTTCGTTCGGGGGTATCCCCCGCCGCGCCGATGCCTCTGCGCGGAGCAGCCGGAACCGACCGCAACATGACCATGCCGCGCCTTCGCCTCATCCTCCGCCTCCTCGTCATCCAGCGCGTGCTGTTCCGGCACGGGCTCGACGAGTTCATCGTGCAGATCCACCTGTTCCGGCCGTTCCGCTTCCTGCTCTACCTCTGGCCGTTCTACTGGCTGGGCCGCGACACCGCGCGGCCGCGCGGCGTGCGCCTGCGCGAGGCGCTGCAGGAGCTGGGGCCGATCTACGTGAAGTTCGGCCAGTCGGTGTCCACCCGCCAGGACCTGCTGCCCGCGGACATCGGCGTGGAGCTGGCGAAGCTGCAGGACCAGGTGCCGCCGTTTCCGTCGGAGCAGGCGCTGGCGGAGCTGGCCCGCGCCTACGGCCGCCCGGCGAGCGAGGTCTTCGCGAGCTTCGAGGAGCAGGCGCTGGCCGCCGCCTCCATTGCCCAGGTGCACGCGGCGCGGCTGCCGGGCGGCGAGGATGTGGTGGTGAAGATCCTGCGCCCGCGGGTTCGCGAGCAGGTGGAGCAGGACCTGGAGGTGCTCTATGCCGTGGCGCGCCTCGCCGGGCGCTGGTGGCGCTGGTGGCGCGACAGCCGCCGGCTGCGGCCGGTGGAACTCGTGGCGGAGTACGAGAAGACCATCCTCAACGAACTCGACCTGATGCGCGAGACGGCCAACGCCGCGCAGCTGCGCCGCAACTTCGAGGGCGACCCCAAGCTGTACGTGCCGCAGGTGTACTGGGACTACTGCCGGCCGAGCGTCATGGTGATGGAACGCATCCACGGCATTCCCATCGACGACATGGCGGCGCTGCAGGCGGCGAAGGTCAACATCCCGCGGCTCGCCGCCAACGGCGTGGCGATCTTCTTCACCCAGGTGTTCCGCGACAACTTCTTCCACGCCGACATGCACCCCGGCAACATCTTCGTCGACGCGCGCGACCCCGAGTATCCGAAGTACTGCGCCGTGGACTTCGGCATCGTCGGCACGCTGGGCGAGGCGGACCGCCGCTACCTCGCCGAGAACTTCCTCGCCTTCTTCGACCGTGACTACCAGCGCGTGGCGCAGCTGCACCTCGACTCGCACTGGGTGCCGGCCGGGACCCGCGTGGACGAGTTCGAGTCGGCGATCCGCTCGGTCTGCGAGCCGGTGTTCAACAAGCCGCTCAAGGACATCTCCTTCGGCCAGGTGCTGCTGCGCCTGTTCCAGACCGCGCGGCAGTTCGACATGGAGGTGCAGCCGCAGCTGATGCTGCTGCAGAAGACGCTGGTGCAGATCGAAGGCCTCGGCCGCGCGCTCTACCCCGAGCTCGACCTCTGGGAGACCGGCTACCCGGTGCTCAAGGCCTGGGTGCGCGAGCAGGCCGGCCCGCGGGCAACGTTGCGGCGGCTGCGCCGCGAGCTGCCCGACCTGCGCTACGCACTGGAGAAGCTGCCCGGCGCACTGCGGCGCTTCGTCGAGAACAATTCGGCAGGGGGCCCGGCCGCCGCCACCGGACCGAGCGAGGCGGCCCCCGGGAACCGCGCCCCTGCCACGGGCCGCGAGCCTTCACGGTACTGGCTGGGATGCGGAGCCAGCCTGCTGGTGAGCGGCGTGCTCTTCCTCGGCCTCGGCATCGATCCGGAGTGGATCGGGTGGAGCCTGGGCGCCGCGGGGCTGGTGGCCCTCTGGGCGGGGCGACCCGCGAACTGAATCCTCATTTAGTCAAATCGGATCAATGTCCTGGAATGCGCAAGGCGGTTGACGATCCAGCCCGCCGGGGCGCACACTGCTGCTGGACACGGTAGCGTCGGACAGGAAGAAGCGAAGGCCTCTGGAAGAAGGCCGGAGATTTGTCTGACTTCCCCGCCAGAAATCACAACAAGGCATGCCAGTGCCGACCAGTGGGAGTCCATCATGATCAAGCGCATCCATTCGGGCCTCTTCGGGGCGATCCTGCTCCTGGCCGCCAGCGCCACGGCGAACGCGGCCATCATCGGTACGCTGACATTCAGGGATCCGACAGGCACCGTGAACTCGAACGAGGCCATCGACGTCTGGGTGACGCTGACGCTGGATTCGGCATCCGACCCGCTGGTGTATGACAACACCATCGATTCCTTCGGCGGCATCAACCCGGCCACCTTCCCGGCAACAGGGCAACTGCAGGTGTCTCCGTATGGCGAAGTGCCGTTCGACAGCTACGACTACGTCAGTCAGTTCATTAGACGCTCCTGCAACGACACGTTTGCGGCCCCCGGCTGCGGCGGCCCGACCTCCGCCTACCAGTGGGATGTCCCCCCCCCGCCCAATGGATGGTTCGACTGGAACGGCACGCTGAACCCGGGAGAGAGCACCGACATTTTCCTGTACCGGCTCACCCCAGTCGGCGGCAATGCACCAGCCGGCACCTACCAGGCTTTCAACGTGGGCTTGGGCCTGACCCTCCACGGGCACAACGACATGTACGAGGCTGAAGTGGAGGAGGATCTGTTCTCCATCTCCACCGGTTGCGCCCCCGGCGGCTGCTCCTTCACCCGCAACGTGGTCGCAGCCGTGCCCGTGCCGGGCGCGCTCTGGCTGCTGGGCAGTGGCATGGCTGCCCTGGGCCTGATCCGCCGCCGCGCCGCATGAGCTGACTGAACACCACCCCTCTCGAAAGGTGCTGGTGACCGATGGAGTATTGATTGCCGGCGCCACCCGTGGCACCGGACTCGAGGTGGCGCGCCTGCTGGCCGCGCGAAGCGAGGCGGTCACCGTCCTGGTGCGGCCGACTTCCGGCCTGCAGGACCTGCAGCAGCTGCCGGTCAGGCTCTGCCGCGGCGATGTACTGGATCCGCAGGCAGTGCAGGCGGCGGTGGCGTCCGGGACGTTCCGCGCCATCGTCTGCACCGTGGGCGGCAAGCGCGGCGAACCGCGGCCCGACTACCAGGGCACGCGCAACCTCGTGGATGCGGCCAGGGCGGCCGGCATCCGCCGCTTCGTGTTCGTCACCGCCGTGGGCGCCGGCGACAGCCGCCCGAGCGTTCACCCGAAGGTGCTGGAATTCCTCGGCCCGGTGCTCGATGAGAAGACCCGGGGCGAAGACTACCTGACGGCCAGCGGCCTCGAGTACACCATCCTGCGGCCGGGCGGCATGGGCGACGATCCGGCGAGTGGAACGGCCGTGCTCACCGAGGACCGCAGCGTCATGGGCGTCATCAACCGGGCCGACCTCGCCCGCCTGGTCGTCCGCTGTCTGGATGATCCCGCCACGATCGGCCACACCTTCCATGCCTTCGATCCGGCCATCAAGCGGCAGCCACCCCTGCAGCGGGGCGAGGATCTGCCCGGCGGCCGGATCGGCTGACCGAGGAAAGGTGCCCGAGAAGGGTGCCCCGAAACCGTAACACCGGCACCCGGTGCCCCTGACGCGGACGTCGGCGGCTACCCTTGCAGCGCCTCCGCGAACAGCGGACTCATGTGCCCACCCCACGGCGCCACTCGCTCGAGTTGAGCCGCCAGGCGCAGCAGCGTCGCCTCGTCGCCGTAGCGGGCGCCGAACATCGTGCCGACCGGCATGCCCGCAGCGTTCCAGTGCAGCGGCAGGGTGATGGCGGGCTGGCCGGTGCAGTTGTAGAGCACGGTGAAATCGCTGCAGCCCGTCATGCTGGCGAGAAACTTGTCGAGGGGAAGGTCGAGGGTGAAATCGCCCACCTTCCACGGCGGGCGTGGCGAAACCGGCATCAGCAGCACATCGAAGTCCTGCATGAAGCGGCTCATCGCGAAGCCCAGGCGTTGTATCGCCTGGCGTGCGGCTTCGTAGTCCACGGCGCCGATCCTGGCGGACTGGTGGTACACGGCGAGCACCACGGGTTCGAGATCCTCCGCGCCGGGCTCCCGGCCGAGCTCACGGGCACGGTCGCGGATCTGCAGGCTGGCGCCGACGAGTGGCAGCGGCCCGACGTTGTCGGCATAGCGGACGAACGACTCGGGCAGGACGGTCTCGTGCAGTTCGTGGCCCAGCGAACGGCACAGGTCGACCGCCTTGCGCACCGCATCGAGGCAGTCCTGGTGCACGGCACTGCCGAGCGGCGACTGCGTGACGACGGCGATGCGCAGCCGGGCGGGCTCGCGTTCGAGTTCGCTCACATAGCGGCCCGCCGGCGCCGGCGGCCAGTAGGCCGCACCGGGCTCGGGGCCCTGCGTGAGGTCGAGCAGCAGCGCCGTGTCGCGCACGGAACGCGAGACCACATGTCCGCAGGAGAGGCCGGCCCAGCCCTCGCTCTTGTCGGGACCGAGTGGCGTACGCGCGCGCGTGGGCTTCAGGCCGACGAGTCCGCACAAGGCTGCCGGAAAACGGATCGAGCCACCGCCATCGGTCGCGTGCGCCACAGGCACGATGCCCGCGGCCACGGCGGCAGCGGCACCGCCCGAGCTGCCCCCCGCGGAATACTCCGGGTTCCAGGGGTTGAGCGTCCTGCCCCACAGCGTCGAGATGGTATTCGGCAACATGCCGAACTCGGGTGAGGCCGTCTTGCCGAAGATGTTGAGGCCTGCCGCCTGGTAGCGTTGCACCACCGTGCTGGTATGGGTGGCCACGCGGTCCGCGAAGAAACGCGAGCCGTTGCTGGTTACCGTGCCCTTCAGCTGCACGCCGAGGTCCTTCAGCAGGAACGGCACGCCGGCCAGCGGCGCCCTCGGGTCGATCGACTTCAGCGCCGCGCGGGCCGCCTCGTAGTGCTTGCGGCAGATGGCGTTGATGGCGGGATTGACGGCCTCGGTGCGCGCGATCGCGAGCTCGAGCAGCTCGGCAGCGGATACCTCACCACGCTTCAGCAGCGCGGCGAGCCCGGTGGCGTCCTGCGACAGATAATCACGCATCGCCCCGCGAGAGATACCCGCAGCGACGGCGCCGGGAGGCATCAGGGCCGCGCCAGCCAGCATGGCGCCGGTGCGGATGAATTCGCGGCGTGTGGTATCGGGTGCGTCGGTCATGGGGTACTCCATCGCTGTCGCAGGGTGGTCGCAGGGTGCCGGTGTTACGGTTTCGGTAACCGCCTCATGCTGCGCTGGACCGTTGCCTCGCGCGCAAATACCGAAACCGTAACACCGGCACCCTGTGCTGGCACCCTGTGCTGGCACCCTGTGCTGCGCTCCGCCAGCCCATTGGTCCCGGCCAGATGACAGCAGGGCCTACCCGACGATTGCCATGGGTTGCATTCTGTTTGCCTGCGGTTGACACACCCGGCTGCGCGGCCTGCCTAGACTTCCAGGCAGAGGACATCGTCGTCGCCAAGTTGCGTTAACTCGAGCTACCGGAGACAGTCGCATGAGTGCAGCAAAAGCCATTGCCCAGCCGACTCCCGCCAAGTCGAAGCTCTGGAAGCCCCCCATCGTCGGCCTCGTCACGTTCGTGGCGATGTTCCTGGCCGTGGGCCTCGGACACACCGCCATGGTGCTGATCGAGCACCTCCTCGGGCGCGAGACCACCATGATGGTTTCGCCGTTGCTCGGCTTCACCGGCATCATCATGCTCTGGTACGGGGTGAAGTCGAAGAACGAAACCTTCCAGACCTGGATCGGCTTTTTCGCCGGCCTGATCGTCTGGATGTGCTGGATCGAGTTCTTCTACATGTGGTACGGCCGCATGAACTGGGGAATGCTGCCCCGGATGAGCGGCGCCGACGGCCTGGAAGTCAGCGGCACCTACCCCGAGTACATGATCATGGGCTCGACGGTGGGCCTGCTGCTCATGATGCTGTCCTTCTACACCTTCGACAAGGACACGCGCTGCAACATGTTCCTGTGGTTCCAGGACAAGCTGGGCCTCGTCGAGGGTCTTGGGCCAAGCACCAAGACGGCCAAGGATCGCAACTACGCCATCATCACCTTCATGGAGACGATCTTCGTCACCTGGTTCTGCTACACCTGGAACCTGCTCACCTTCGATCCGGGCCTGATGGGCAAGGGCACGCTGTACGTCGCCGTCAACATGGCGTCGATCTTCGTCGCCGTGACCTGGGCGGGCTACTGTCTTACCCGGCTGTTCCAGTTCAAGCGCACCGCCACGGCCCTGCGCTACGGCATCCCGGTCGGCAACATCGCCTGGGTGAACGTGGAAATCATGGAGAAGATGGACTGGATGGGCCACGCGGTGTTCATCGAGCCCTGGAAGCACCCGCTTGAGGCCGGGACGCTGACCGCTGCCCTGCTGTTGCTGATCTACATGCTGCTGATCGCGCCCAAGAAGCCCTCCGAGCTGGGTCGCCGCGCCAGCGTTGCCACGGAATGAAGGACGGATACCGCCCCATGAAGCTGCCCCGGATGTCTTTCCGTCACGCACTGCCCGCACTGGTCCTGCTGCTTGCCGCGGGTGGTGCCCCGGCCGAGAAGCTGGAGATGCCCAGAGGAATGGGCGGCGTCCCGGACATCGGCGCGATCCCCTGCAAGGTATTCAGCGAGATGGTGCGCATCTCCCCGCTCGGCAGTCGTCACTCGCTGATCACCTGGGCCGCCGGCTACCTGCAGGCGGCCAGGGGCAAGTCGCTGCAGGAACTGGTCGACGCGGCCGACGGCAAGGGCTCGCCCTGGACCTACCAGCGTCTGGGCGACGAGCTCACGACGTTCTGCAAGGCCAACCCCGAGGCGCTGACGCGAGACGCCGTCGAGAGCATCGCCCAGGCGTTGTAGCGGGTGCCGGCACCGCATACCAATATCATCACTGTCAATTTGGTGATGACTAAAAACTCAAATAAAAACAAATTCTTGAGCTTGCCTACGCCGCGCTCGCCTCTTCGATCTCCTCGATCGCTGCCAGCAGCTCCATGCGCTGTCTTTCGGCGCTCCGCCAGCGCTCCTGCGCGGCGGCCACCCGGGCATCCGAAGCCGGCAGGGCATCGCACAGGGACTGGAACTCGGTCCACGCCGCCGTCGAGTACTCGGTGATGTGGTGCCAGCGGCGCATGAGCTGCTCGAGATCGGTATCGGCGTCGATGACATCCATGGCGGTGCTCCGGGTCGGCTCCTGTCCGTGGGACAGCGAAACCGCCGCCATGTTCCGGCCCGGGGTCAGTGACGGCGGCTGCGCAAGGCCGTGAGGAAGGCGACGGGATCGCGCCGGGCCTCGAGTTCCTCGACCAGGGCGGAGCCGACGATGACGCCATCGGCGTGCCCGCTGAGCGCGCGTACCTGCTCGGCGGTGCGCACGCCAAAGCCGGCGCAGACCGGCAGCCGGGATGCGGCGCGGACGCCGTCCAGGTAGCCGGCGGTTTCCACGGGCATGGCCCGCGCGCCACCGGTGGTGCCGCGCATGGTGACGGCATAGACGAAACCACGGCTGGCCGCGCACAGCCGCTGCATGCGCGAGGCCGGGGTGGCGGGCGTGACGAGCTGGATCAGGCCCAGGCCGCGCGCGTCGAGCTGCGCATCGAACTCCGCGGCTTCCTCCAGCGGCAGGTCGGGGACGATGAAGCCGCCCACATGCGCCGCGCGGGCGGCATCGGCGAGCTTCTCGTAGCCGAATGCCAGCAGGGGGTTGAGGTAGCTCATCAGCACCACCGGCGCCGGCAGCTCCCCCGCCTTCTTCAGTTCGGCGAGTATCCAGCGCAGCGAGACGCCACTGGCGATGGCCGCACGGCTGGCGCGCTGGATGGTGACGCCATCGGCCATCGGGTCGCTGAAGGGCACGCCCACCTCGATGACGTCGGCCACCTCGGCGAGCAGCCGCAAGGTCGGGATGAAGCCGGCGCGCTCGGGATAGCCGGCGGTGATGAAGGGCACCAGCGCGACGCCATGGCTGCCTGCGGCATTGCGGATGGCGGCGGTGACGCGCTCGTGTGCGGGGATCTGCGGCATGGCGGGCCTCAGTGATGGCTGCCGGCGGCGGCGCCGGCCAGCGCCTGCGACAGCGTCGGCATGTCCTTGTCGCCGCGGCCCGACAGGCCGACGAGGATGCGCCGGCCCGGGTTGTCCCGCGCCCAGCGGCGGGCGCCGGCCAGGGCATGGGAGGACTCCAGCGCGGGCAGGATGCCCTCGGCGGCGCAGCATTCGCGCAGCGCGTCGAGCGCCTCCGCGTCGGTGACGCTGACGTAACTGACGCGGCCTATGGCCTTGAGCAAGGCGTGCTCCGGGCCCACGCCCGGGTAATCGAGGCCGGCGGAGATCGAATGCGTTTCCTGCACCTGGCCGTCGTCGTCCTGGAGCAGCAGGGAGTAGCTGCCGTGGAGCACGCCCGGCCGGCCGCGCCCGAGCGTCGCGGAATGCTCGCCCAGCCCCGTGCCGCGACCACCGGCCTCCACGCCCATCAGCCCCACCGTGGCATCGGCCACGAAGGGATGGAACAGGCCGATGGCATTGGAGCCGCCACCCACGCAGGCCACGGCGAGATCCGGCAGGCCCCCGGTGACTTCGATGAACTGGGCCCGCGCCTCCCGGCCGATCACCGACTGCAGCTCGCGCACCAGCCAGGGATAGGGGTGCGGGCCGACGGCGGAGCCGAGCAGGTAGTAGGCGTCCTCGGGGTCCGATACCCAGTCGCGGAAGGCCTCGTCGATCGCCGCGCGCAGGGTGCGGTCTCCGCTCTCCACCGGCACCACGCGGGCACCGAGCTGGTGCATGCGATCCACGTTGGGCGCCTGGCGCTGCACGTCGACGGCACCCATGTACACCGTGCAGGGCAGGCCGACGCGGGCGCAGGCCGCGGCGGTTGCCACGCCGTGCTGGCCGGCACCGGTCTCGGCGATGACGCGCCGCGCGCCCAGGCGACGCGCCAGCAGCGCCTGTCCGAGCGCGTTGTTGATCTTGTGCGCCCCCGTATGCGCCAGGTCCTCGCGCTTGAGATACACCTGCGCGCCCCAGGCCTGGCCGAGCCGGCGCACCGGTGTCAGCGGCGTCGGCCGGCCCACCCAGTCGCGCAGCTCGCCGGCGAGTTCGGCGGCGAACGCCGCATCGTGCAGGTAGCGGCGCACGCCGGCCTCCAGCCGCTCCAGCACGGACATCAGGGTCTCCGGCGCATAGCGGCCCCCGTAAGGGCCGAAGCGGCCGCGCCCGTCGGGAAACTCCCCGCGCAGCAAGCGCTGCAGCAGCGTGGCCGCCTCCTCGCTATCCATGTTCCGCATCTTCCTGTCCTGCGCGGCGCACCGCCGCGACAAACGCCCTGATCCTCTCCGGATCCTTGATGCCGCGCGCGGCCTCCACGCCGCTGCTGACATCCACGCCCCAGGGCCGGACCTGGCGGATCGCCGCGCCGACATTGCCGGGATGCAGCCCGCCCGCCAGCACCAGGCGCGTCTGCCGCGCCAGGTGACGTGCCCGGTCCCAATCGGGCGCGAGCCCGGTGCCGCTGTCGGCCGACTCGAAGAGCAGCTGATCTTCGCGGCCGGCCGCCCTGCTGTCGAGGCCGGGCGCATCCCGGTACACGGGGAGCAGGCCGATGCCGGGCGGGATGGCGAGACCGGCGATATCCGCGGTATCGGTCTGCAGCCAGTCGGGCCGCAGCACCGCCGCCACCGCATCCCAGTCCGCGGGATCCGGGTGGCGCATCACCGCCACGCGCAGGATGCCGGGCGGAACCCGGGCCGCGAGCGCCGCGGCCTGCTCCGGACTGACCCGGCGCACGGACTCGGCGAAGACGAAGCCCAGGGCATCCGCGCCCGCCTCGATGGCCGCATCAACGGCCTCCGCCGTGCGCAGGCCGCAGATCTTGACGAACGTCCGCATGGCAGCACGCCTAGCCCGCTGCGCTGCGCAGCGCGGCGCGCCCGGCGGCGAGCAGCGCGGCAGCACTCCCGGGCACGTCGCCCGAACGCATCAGCGCCGTGCCGACCAGCGCCAGGCGGTAGCCGAGGGCGGCCACCTCCGCGGCCTGGGCCGGCGTGCCGATACCGCTCTCCGCGACCCAGGGCAGGGCCCGCGGCAGCTGCGGGGCGAGGGCCGCGAAGCGCGAGAAGTCCACCTGCAGCGTGCGCAGGTCGCGGCAGTTGACGCCGAGCAACACGCGCCCGGCACCGGCCGGCGTCCTGGAGGCGGCGAGCACCGCGGGCTGGCAGCGGGCAAGGTCCTCCTGCCCGAAGACCTCGACGAGCACGAACATCCCCAGCCCGAGGGCGCAGGCCAGCATGGCTTCGAGTTGCCGGGGCTCCAGCATGGCGGCGATGAGCAGCACACCGGCAGCACCGGCGGCGCGTGCCTCCAGCACCTGGTAGCCGTCGACGAGGAAGTCCTTGCGCATGACCGGCAGGGCCGGCAGCGCGGCGGTGACGGCCTCGAGATCGGCGAGACTGCCGGCAAACTCCTCGGGCTCGGTCAGCACCGATACCACCAGCGCACCCGCCCCGGCGTACAGCCGGGCCTGCTCCACCGGCGACAGCGATGCGCCGGCCAGCTGGCCGACGGAGGGCGAGCGGCGCTTGACCTCGGCGATCAGGTGGAAGGCCGCGGCATCGAAGCGCGGTGCGGGCGGCGATGGCAGCGCCGCGACACGGCGGCGCAGGTCCGCCTCGGCGAGCCGCGCGCGCGCCTGCGCGAGCCGGCCCTGGCTCGCCGCGGCCATGCGCACCAGGAAATCGCCGCCGCTGCCGCTCACGGCCGGCTCCTGCGGAACTCCCGCAGGCGCTCCAGCTGCTTTTCCACATGCCCGTCAACCGGTTGGTCGATCAGCGCGAGGGCGGTTCTCAAACCCTGGTCGCGGCCGTAGAGT
>JAANMW010000867.1_pt1 | contig 35181 bp, 35 predicted proteins | sample 7279671 | NCBI WGS metagenome assembly JAANMW01 (sample SAMN14094541, study PRJNA606508) | bioreactor metagenome | isolation source: A lab-scale SPAN reactor treating ammonium-rich wastewater day 247 | place: Ireland: Galway | collected 2017-09-19 | reverse complement strand
TCGTCGCCGCGCGCGGCCACGCTTCTGCTTGCGAGTCTCGACGAGGGTGTTGCGGTCGGCAACCGGCTGACGCGGCCACCGCAACGTTATAGTGCCTCGGATTTCCCAAGGGTCAACCGGGTGCTGAAGGCGGACCGTCTCGCTCTGGTCGCGCCGGAGCAGCCGCTGCCTGTTGCGCCGACCAATGCCGCGCCGCAGGATCCTTCGACATCCAATGCGTCGGTGTTGGGAGCAAAGACGGCGGCGGCCGGGGATGGCGGGGAGTCCTCGACGCTCGATCCCGAATTGGCGGAAGCTCTCAACGCACCTCCTTTGCCGCAATACGGTGCGTCGCTGTCGCTTGAGGTGCAGCCGTCCGACGATCCCGATGCCGCCAACGCGGTTGAGGGGTCGCAGGCCTCCACCGACGGGTTCTCCATCAAGACGGCGAGCCTGTACTTCGGCGATTCGGCGCTGGGTGTCGTCAATGAAGGCCTGGAACGCTGGCGTCCCGGTGAAGAACCCGTGATCGTGATGCCGGCTCCGGATCCCGACATGAAGGTGGCGCTGCCGCCGCAGCGGAATCCGGCAAGCGCCGGCGAAACGGTGGTCGGCAAGGGTGAGGTCAAGACGCCGGCCGAGCGGCTTGGTCTTCTGGATGACAGGAAGCGCGCCAGGCAGGAAAAATGCCTCGCGGAGGCGGTTTATTTCGAAGCGCGCGGCGAAGCGGTTCGCGGTCAGATCGCGGTCGCTCAGGTGGTTATGAACCGCGTGTTCTCCGGCTATTATCCGACCACGGTGTGCGGCGTGGTCTACCAGAACGCAAATCGCCGTCTGGCCTGCCAGTTCACGTTCGCCTGCGACGGCATTCGCGACGTCGTCACCGAGCCGGATATGTGGGATCGCGCCCGCAGGATCGCCAGGGCCACGCTTGACGGGCGGCTATGGCTGCCCGAAGTCGGCAAGTCGACCCACTATCACGCCTATTGGGTCCATCCTTCATGGGTCCGCGAAATGAAGAAGATGTACCGCACCGGCGTTCATACCTTTTACCGTCCGCGCGCGTGGGGCGACGGCCGTGATGCGCCGAGTTGGAGCGCGACGGCTCAGACCGCCGAGATCTCGGCCAGACTCGCGGAGGCGGGTCGCAGTTCGGCGGAACTTGACTCTGCCCGGCGGCGGTAGAGCATGATCCCGACCCGAAGGGCCGCGCCAGCGCAAAGTGGAAACCGGTTTTCGGATAGGATGTTTCCCGGCAGTATGAAATCCGGTTCGTGTTCAAGAAAACGCTCGTAATCAACAACTTGCGCGTGCCCGGATTGCAAAACCGGTATCCACTTTTGCGGAATCCGCTAGGATATTCAGACTTTACCAACCAAGCTGCTCCAATGTTGCCACGGTTGGTATGGTAAGGAGCGGGTAAAGGCATCAGCCATCGGCGGCCGTCCCCGTCATCAAGTTTCGGAGTTGCAGTATGCTTGCGCGTTTCGTGTCGGGAGTCCTGTTTGCAGGTGCGATCGCCGCACCGGCAATGGCCGGTCACCTCATGAATGCCAGCGAGGCCAAACGCTTTGTGGCCGGCAAGGTTTTCGCGTTCACCTGCTTCGACGGCACGCGGGGCGCCGGCCGGGTGTTTGAGGACGGCGGTGCGGCCGGTGCGGTGCAGTTCAGCGGCGAGGGTCCGGTTCGCCATATGAGGCTGCCGGGCAACACGCTCCAGGTACGCGGCCAGACGGTTTGCGCATCGATCAAGGGACTTCCGTTCGAGCCGTGCTTCAATCTCGACAAGAAGAGCGAACGCAGCTTCCGCGGCTCGGTGTCCGGCATGGGCTTTGCGTATTGCGACTTCAACCATCAGGGCGGCAGGCAGATGTTGCTGGCGCGCGCCGCTGCACGCCCTTATGCCCGCGGCAGGGTTTCCCGTACGGCCGATGCGTCCGCGTCGAACACGGAGGTGACCGCGCGCGTTCCAACCCCGCGGGTGGAGAGCGTGAGGCTTGAACCCGTCAAGCCGGACGCGAGGCCGGCCAGGGCCGAAGGCGCTTTGCAGCTACGGCCGTCCACCGATTAAGTTTGCGGGCATGCCGATTACATGCCAGCTCGATCACTTCCGCTGTCGTGATATTACCGGCTTCGCTATCTGTAAGACCGCATCAACAATTCAAGGAAATTGGCCGCAAAGGCTCTGGAATCGCGCCAGAAGCCGGCTCTCGGCCTCGCTCGCTGGCCACGGCGTCAGATAATCGTCGATCATCGTTGCCGGCAGGCCCGGATCGCTGCCGAACAGCCGCTTCGCCTCGGGCTCGGAGAAGCCGGCAAGATGGGTCGCCTCGAGATAGGCGGCGCCCATGTCGGCGGCCTTGATCTGCCGCCCGGTTTCCGCCGGCAGGACAGGCGGCAGTCCGAACCGGATGTGGATCGCCGCCAGCAGCCGTTTCTCCACCGCCTTGTAGGAACCTCCGATCACCGCCTTGAACGGCGAGATCATGTCGCCGATGACATACTCCGGCGCGTCATGCAGCAGCGCCGCCAGCCGCACCTGAATATCGATGCGGGGCGTATGCTCGCGCATGACGGCCTCGACCAGCAGCGTGTGCTGTGCGACGGAGAAAATATGAGCGCCGTGGGTCTGGCCGTTCCATCGCGCGACGCGGGCGAGGCCATGCGCGATATCGGCGATCTCGATGTCGAGCGGCGAGGGATCGAGCAGGTCGAGCCGCCGGCCGGACAGCATCCGCTGCCACGCGCGCGTCGCGACTTTCGGAGCCCGGGCCGTCATTGCGTTGCGGGACGTAGCGTGCGCGCCTGCTTGCCGCATGTCTCGTGGCAATGGCATGTCACCAGATGGTCGTTGACCATGCCTGTCGCCTGCATGAAGGCATACACGATCGTGGGACCCACGAACTTGAATCCGCGCGACGCCAGTTCTTTTGAGATTTTGATCGAGAGCGGCGTCGAGGCCGGTACGTTCGCGGTGGTCTTGAACCGGTTGACCTTCGGCTGGCCGTCCATGAAATTCCACAGCAGCGTGGAAAAGCCCGGACCCTGCTCCATGATCGTGAGGTAGGACTTCGCGCTGGTGACGGCGCCCTCGATCTTCGCCCGGTTGCGCACGATGCCGGCGTCGTTCATCAGCGCGTGGACCTTCTTCTCGTCGTAGGACGCGATCTTCTCAGGCAAGAAACCGTCGAAGGCGCGGCGGAAGTTGTCACGCTTGCGCAAGATCGTGATCCACGACAGGCCGGCCTGAAAGCCGTCGAGGATCAGCTTTTCGAACAGCGCGCGGTCGTCATATTCAGGGACGCCCCATTCGGTGTCGTGATAGGCGAGGTAGAGCGGGTCGTCGCCGGGCCACGGACAGCGGGTGAGGCCGTCGGCATGCAGGCGCGCGGATGGCGTCATGCGACGGTGTTCTTGGCCGGCAGCTTCAGATCATCCGGTTCGGCGACACGGATCGGAACGCCGCCCGCCGTCAGCGGAATCCCGGCCTCGATCGCGTCAGTGGCGCGATCAAGACGCAGGAGCGCAAGACCCTGGTCCGCCGCCGACGAGCCCATGGTGCCGACGGGCTTCTCCCCCGCGACCACGGCCGTCCCCGGCTCGGGCGCGCCACTGTCCAGGCGCACGCGCACAATCCGGTTGCGCGCTGTGCCGCGATGCTCCATGCGCGAAACCACCTCCTGACCGACATAGCAGCCCTTGTCGAAATCGACGCCGTGCAGCCGGTCCATATTGGCTTCGTGCGGAAAGGCGTCGCCGAAGTTGAAATCGACGCCGCCGCTCGGCACCCCCGCCGCGATCCGATGAGCCTCGTAATCGGCGCTTTCAACCAGTTCGGCGCCGATCACCGTGGCCGCCCGGGCCGCGAGTTCCTCCGGCACGAGGCTGCGCCAGCCCAGCCTGTCGCTTCGTGGATCGGCGAAGGTCAGGTCCGGGTGCATCGCGGGTTCGCCGTCCCAGGCCGCCAGCACGCCGAGCTTGCCTGAAAGGTTTTCGACCGTGACCTTGGCGCGCAGCTTGTAGAAGCCGAGCTTGGTCGCGAGCGATTGCGCCAGCGGCAAAGGGCAGTCGATGAGAAAGCCGCCGCCGTGATCCGGTTGAGCTTCCGTGATGAGGAAATCGAACGTGATCTTGCCTTGCGGCGTCAGCAGCGCGCCGAACCGGCCAAGCCCGGGCTGAACCTTTGTCACATCGGTGGTCACGAGACCGTTGAGAAAATTGCGCGCGTCGTCGCCGCTGACCTTGACCACGCCCCGGTCGGGAAGAAACGCTGCTTTCATGACACCTTCTCTTGGCCGGGTGTTGTTGTTTGAACTGGTCTTGCGCAGTGTTCCCGGACAAACCTGCGTGCCGGATTTCGTTTTCGGAACGTAAGCCGCTAAGGTGCCGGCAACAAGGGTCCGCTCGGCGTGCGCGCGGATGCTTTCGGGAACGATGACCAAGACATTTAACGATGACCAAGACATTTGACGTGATTCTGAGATCGGGCGCCATCGTCAATCAGGACGGCGAGGGGGTCGCCGACATCGGTGTGTTCGGCGGCCGCATCGCCGCGATCGGCGGGCTTGGCCAGGCCGATGCCGGCGAGGTGATCGACTGCCGGGGGCTGCATATCCTGCCCGGCGTGATCGACACCCAGGTGCATTTCCGCGAGCCGGGACTGACGCACAAGGAAGACCTCGAAACCGGCTCGCGCAGCGCGGTGATGGGCGGCGTGACCGCGGTGTTCGAGATGCCGAACACCAATCCCCTGACGGTGACGGCGGAGACCTTCACGGCGAAGATGAAGGCGGCGCATCATCGGATGCATTGCGACTTCGCCTTCTTCATCGGCGGCACCCGCGAGAACGTGCAGGAGCTTCCCGAACTGGAACGCGCGCCGGGTTGCGCCGGCGTCAAGGTGTTCGTCGGGTCATCCACCGGGGCGCTGCTGGTCGAGGATGACGACAGTCTGCGGAAAATCTTCAACGTGATCCGCCGCCGCGCCGCGTTTCACGCCGAGGACGAATACCGTCTCAACGAGCGCAAGAGTTTGCGCGTCGAAAACGATCCGCGCTCGCATCCGCTATGGCGCGACGAGACCGCCGCGCTGCTGGCGACGCAGCGGCTTGTCACTCTCGCCCGCGAGACCGGAAAGCGCATTCATGTGCTGCATATCTCGACCCGCGAGGAGATCGAATATTTGCGGGACCACAAGGATGTGGCTTCCTGCGAGGCGACGCCGCATCATCTGACCATGGCCGCGCCCGAATGCTATGAGCGGCTCGGAACGCTGGCACAGATGAATCCGCCGGTGCGCGACGCCGCGCATCGTTCAGGGATATGGAAAGGCATCGAGCAAGGCATTATCGACGTGCTCGGCTCCGATCACGCGCCGCATACGCTGGAAGAGAAGCAGAAGACCTATCCCGCGTCGCCATCGGGCATGACCGGCGTGCAGACGCTGGTGCCCCTGATGCTGGATCACGTCAGTTCGGGCCGCCTCTCGCTGGCGCGCTTCGTCGATCTCACCAGCGCCGGTCCGGCGCGGCTGTTCAACATCGCCTGCAAGGGACGGATCGCGGCCGGCTTTGATGCCGATTTCACGGTGGTCGATCTCAAGCGGACTGAGACCATCACCAACAAGTGGGTGGCGTCGCGCGCTGGCTGGACGCCCTATGACGGGCTTGAGGTGACGGGCTGGCCGGTCGGCACCTTCGTGCGCGGTCGCCGCGTGATGTGGCAGGGGGAGTTGATAGCCGCGTCCACGGGAGAGCCCGTGCGTTTTCTGGAGACGCTGACGCCCGGATCCTGAGCCGGATCGTGAAGCCGGTTTTTTGGTCTAGAGCGGCCGCCGGTCAAATGGAATCAGCGCCGCCCCTCCAGTTAATTGATTGAGCATCGGATTTATCCCGAAACCGGTTCCCACTTTAGGGTCCGATGCTCTAAGATGCCGTCAATTGCGTCGGGAGCCGATCCTGGATGGTTGGACGCGGGACTTATTGTTTGGCCAGAGCGATCGAGAATTCGCCGTTGCGGACGCGGCCGGCGAGGCCTTCGACGAAGGTCGCCACCGCATCTTCGCCATAGGTGCTGACAAGCTCGGCGAAGGCAGCGAACAGGCTGGCCTGCGCCAGACAATCGCCATCGACGCCGTCGTGGCGTGCGTCGGCCCACGCTTCATTGAGATAGCTGAGGGCAGCCTGCTTCTGCTCCTGATCGGCAAACGAATCGCGGGTTGGGCTGAATGCAAATGGCGGGTGCATGAAAATTCCGAATGCGTCTGACGGGGCGAAACGCTCAACATCCGTGGTCCATAGCGTTTTCGAGCGAAGCATGTCCTCGGGCTCGTCCCGAGGATGGACACCGGCTCGCGTGACGAAAACGCGTCAAAACATTGAGATAGAGTCCTTCACCGTTTCCATGAAGCGGTGAAGGACTCTAGCATGCGAACGGGCAACGGACAGCCAGTTCTTTAGGAAAGGTTAACGTCCCTTTTTGCATTTGAAACGCGTACCGAGAGCGCTTTCGGGTGGGGTCCTCGGAGCATGAGCTGGATATCCCGGAAATGCGCGGAAGGCCGGCTCAATTCGCGTATCTGGCTGTCAGGTCGCGGGAAATTTTTGCGCCTTCCTCGACATACCGGCGGATGACGAGATTCGCGGCCGGCGTGCAGGCCCGGTAGGTCTGCTGGAACCAGTTATAGCCGCGGTTGAAGCCCGCGATCATCCTGGCGCGGCGTTCGCCCGACGGTGTTTCGGCGTCGATCAGGGCCTGCATTTCATTACGCCATTTCGCGCCGTCGTTGGCGGCGCAGATGCCGCGAAGATAATGCAGCGTGCCGAGGATTTCGGCCAGACGTTGCAATTCGGCGTCGAAGGGCGCGGCTCCGTCCTGCGCGCGCGCGGGCAGCACGCCACAGATTGTCGTCATCAGAACAACCGCTAGAACCGATTTGCGCATAAGGGCCCGAATCCGCCGTGATATGCCCCTTCCATGCGATGGAAGCAAGGCAGGGCAATCCGCGCAAGGCGTTTCAGGCCCGGTTCAAACCCCGACAAGCCGCCGTGCCGCATCGATGATGGTTTGCAGACCTTCGGTGAGCCGCAATTCGTCCGGCAACTCGGGGGCGACCCAGCTGAAGGCGTCGAGTTCGTCGTTCAGGATGGGCCCGCCTGCGATCCAGCGGGCCGCGAACGACATCACGATGTAATGTCCGTCGCCGGGACGGGTCGGCATCACCTCCCGCCAGCCCGCGAGGCCGGCGATCTCGATCCTGAGCCCGGTTTCCTCCGCCACCTCGCGATGCAGCGCGGCGGCGACGGTCTCGCCGAACGCGATGCGTCCGCCGGGTAGCGAGTGCAGGCCCTTGCCGGGCGGTCGCGCGCGGCGCACGAGCAGAACCTTGCCGTCGCGGAAGACCGCGGCGCTGACGGCGGGCTGCGGAAATTGAGGCGGTGGCATCAGTGGTTCATGATGTAGTCAACATCGGTTTCCCGACCCTGGCCATTGATAATGCCGCCCGCCCGCATGATCATCGGCTTGATCCAGCCGACTGCCTGGGTCGCAAGCGCGGCGCGGGTCTCGTGCCGGTGGACGCCCTTCGTCGCGGAAGCCACCGCGGTCAGGATGGAAGTCATCGTAGTGGTCAGTCTATCGAATTCGGCGCGAATTTCGGGGACGGCGTTCTCATAAGCCTCGATCGCCTGCTCTCGCGCCTTGAAACCGGACGCCATGAAGTGCTCCCGGTAGGTCAGGGGCCGCCAGTTCAGGAAATCCTCCACGCAATCGGGCATGTCCGGGATCATTTCGAGCAGCATGATGGCTTCGTTGAAATGATTGAGATAGTCGGTCGCAAGACCGCTTTGCGGATTGATATTGGCGGCCGCCAGCGCGGCGGCGCTGTCCGCGGTCGCGGGAGAGGGGGATGATTCGTCGGCTTGGGGTGTCATTGGTCCCAGTGTTGGACTGCGGGATTAAAACGGACTGAATGTCTCACCAGTTTGGATGACGAAATGTGCGGACGCTATGTAATCCTGTCGCCGCCGGAAGCGATGCGTCAGACTTTTGACTATGCTGAACAGCCGAATTTTCCGCCGCGGTACAATGTTGCGCCCACTCAGCCGGTTCCTGTCGTTATCCTCGAAAACGGAGGCCGGCATTTTCGTCTGATGCGATGGGGGTTGATTCCGGCCTGGGTCAAGGACCCCCGGCAGTTCGCGCTTCTCATCAACGCCCGCGCCGAAACGGTGCTGGACAAGCCGGCTTTCAAGAACGCGATGAAACGCCGCCGCTGCCTGCTTCCGGCCGACGGCTATTACGAATGGCATCAATCGGAAGGACGAAAGCGGCCGGTCTTCATCCGGCCACGCAATGGCGGGCTGATGGCGTTCGCGGGGCTTGCCGAGACCTGGGTCGGGCCGAACGGCGAAGAGCTTGATACAGTCGCCATCATCACCATGGCGGCGCGTGGCGATATCGCGACCTTGCATCCGCGCGTGCCGGTGACGATCGCCCCGAGGGATCACGCGCGCTGGCTCGACGGCAACGCTGTCGATGCCGGGGAAGCCACTGTTGCTCCGCGCGCCGGAAAACGGCGAATTCGTCTGGCATGAGGTATCTGTGCGCGTGAACCGCGTCGTCAACGACGATGAGCAACTGATCATGCCGATCTCGGCGGAGCAGGCGGAAAGCGAGGCGAAGCAGGCCGCAAGGAAGCCGGTGGCTCGCAAGGTCGCGCCCGCAGCCTCCGGCAACGACAGTCAGGGTTCGTTGTTTTGACGTGGAACCAACAGCATTTGCAGCTATCGCTCTATCTTCAGGGCGCTACCGTTTCGAACCCTCTATAGCACCTTGCCCGGATTCATGATGCCGAGAGGGTCGAACAGCGCCTTGATGCCGCGCATCACCTCGATCGCCGTCTTGTCCTTCACGCCGGGCAGGTTATCGCGCTTCAGAACGCCGATACCGTGTTCGGCGGAGATCGAGCCGCCCATCCGCAGCGCGATGGCGAAGACGACGGCATTGACCTCCTGCCACCGGGCGAGAAATTCCTGCGTCGTCATCCCGCTCACGGGCTGGCTGACGTTATAGTGGATATTGCCGTCGCCAAGGTGGCCGAACGGCACCGGTCGCGCGTCCGGAATGAGCTTCACCACCGCGGCACTGGCCTCGGCGATGAAGGCAGGTATGGCGGCGACGGGCACCGAGATATCGTGCTTGATCGAGCCGCCCTCCCGTTTCTGGGCCGGCGGAATCGTCTCCCGCAGCTTCCAGAACGCCGCGCGCTGCTGAAGGCTGGCCGCGATCGCCGCATCCTCGATGCAGCCGCTCTTTATGCCGCGCTCGAGAATGGTCTCGACGGTCGCCGTCGCATCGTCGCGCGAGGACGAGACTTCCATCAACACGTACCAGGGATAGCGACGGGTGAGCGGATCGCGGATGCCGGAGCCGTACCTGACGCAGATGTCGACGCAGATCTCTGCGAGCAGTTCGAAGCTTGTCAGGCTGCCGGCGGCTTCGGCCTGTGAGATGGCCAGCAATCTCAAGGCGTCGGCCGGCGATCTCAGGCCGACAAAGGCGGTTTGCACCGAGCGTGGTTTTGGAAACAGCTTCACGACTGCGGCGGTGATGATGCCGAGCGTGCCTTCGGCGCCGATGAACAGGTTGCGCAGGTCGTAGCCGGTATTGTCCTTTTTCAGCTTGGACAGGCCGTTGAGGGTGCGGCCGTCGGCCAGCACCACCTCGAGGCCGAGCGCCATGTCGCGCGCCACGCCGTATGCGAGAGCGCCGGTGCCGCCGGCATTGGTCGAGAGATTGCCACCGATGGTGCAGCTTCCTTCGGCGCCGAGCGACAAGGGGAACAAACGGCCGGCCTCGTCGGCGCGCCGCTGGATGGCTTGCAGGATAGCGCCAGCCTCCACCGTCATTGTGTTGGAGGCGGTATCGACTTCGCGGATCCTGTCCATCCGCCGCATCGACACCACCACCTCGCCGTTGTGCGGGGTTTGTCCACCGACGAGACCGGTGTTGCCGCCCTGCGGGACCAGCGCGATCCGGTGTTCACTTGCGAGCCTGCAGATCGCCGACACCTCCGCCGTGGATGCGGGACGCAATACCAGCGGCGAGCGGCCATGAAACAGGTTGCGCGCCTCCGTGAGGTATGGCGCCAATTCGTCGGCGTCGGTCACCGCATATTTGTCGCCGACGATGGCGGCGAGGCGCGCGATCAGATCGGGCGACAACGGCGGATGTGCGGATTTTGATATGGCGATCGGCAAATCCATCAGCCTTTCGGCGCGGCGGCGCGGCGCAACCGGTCGTTGATCGCTTCCCCGAGCTCGTCCTCGGGAATCGGCGTCACCGCGATGGTTCGCGCCCCGCTGGCATCGAGGGCGCGAAGACAGCCGAACAGATGGGCCGCCGCCTCCTTCAGATCACCGCTCTCGGACAGGTTCATCACCGCACTAGCGGTGTCGATACCCGGCAGATCAACTCGCCCGAACGCCAGCAGCGCCTCGCCGGGCGCAAGGTTTGCGGCATTGAGCCGCATCCTGGCGCGCGGCGCGTAATGCGAGGCCAGCATTCCCGACGCCAGCGGTGGTCCATCGGCCGCGCCGGGAGCGGGCGAGGCCAAGGGGCTGCCCAGCACGCGTTCGATGTCGGCGCGCGAAATCCCGCCGGGCCGCAACAGCGCCGGCCGATCGAAACAGCCGACGATGGTGGACTCGATGCCGACGTCGACCGGTCCGCCGTCGACGATGAGGTCGATCCGGCCATCGAGATCATGTCGCACATGCGCCGCCGTGGTCGGAGAAACGTGGCCCGACAGGTTTGCGGAGGGCGCGACGATCGCGCCGCCGAACCCGCGCAGGATATCCCGCGCCACCGGATGGGCGGGAACCCGCAGCGCGATGGTATCGAGGCCGGCGGTGGCGAGATCGGCCACCGGACAGTTCGCGCTCTTCGGCAGCACCAGCGTCAGCGGGCCCGGCCAGAACGCTTCTGTGAGTGCGAGCGCGGCCGCATCGAACCGGGCGATCCGTTGGGCGGCGGCAACATCGCCGACATGCACGATCAGCGGGTTGAAGGCCGGTCTGCCCTTGGCCCGGTAGAGCCGTGCGATCGCCTCCGCGTTGGCGGCGTCGGCGCCCAGGCCGTAAACCGTCTCGGTGGGAAACGCGACGAGTCCGCCGTTTCGAAGTACCCGCGCCGCCGCCGCCGTCTCGCCGGCCGGGAGAATCTGCGTTTTGAGGTCCACGGTCATGGAATGTCAGTTCTCGATTTCAGCTTCTTGCGGTGCGCGCAACCCGACGCTATAAGCCGCGTCTTGTCGGAGTGTGGCTCAGCCCGGTAGAGCACTGCGTTCGGGACGCAGGGGTCGCAGGTTCAAATCCTGCCACTCCGACCATTATTTCAATGACTTATAATTTCGATGCGCCGGGCGCGCAACGCGACGCGCGACGAATCGACACTGGTGCAGGCTTTTACCGTATGCGGCCGAGCGGCGCCTGCGGCAGGAACTCCTTGCCGTTCGCGACCAGGAAATCCAGCATTTCCTGCGCCGGAGGCAGCAGCACCTTGTCTTTCTTTCTGACGACGAACCATTGCCGGATGATCGGAAGACCGGTGATATCGAGCGTGATCATCCGGCCCTCCTTAAGTTCGACGGCCACGGTATGCGCCGAGATGAAAGCGATCCCGAGACCGGCGATGACCGCCTGCTTGATGGTCTCGTTGCTGCTCATCTCCATGCCGATCTGAGGCTCGAGATTGCTCTTCTCAAAAAACTGTTCCATGAGAAATCTCGTGCCCGAGCCCGGCTTGCGGGAAAGGAACTTTTCGTGCGCCAGATCGACCGCCGTAAGTCCGGACGCGTTCGCCAGCCGGTGTCCCGTCGGCGCGATGACGACGTGCGGATGATCGCCGATCAGATGCGTGTCCAGTTCGATATCGGGAGGCGGATGGCCCATGATCGCAAGATCGAGCGCGTAGCCGCGCAAGGCCTGGCGGATGTCCTGGCGATTGACGATCGTCAGGCTGATGTCCATCCCCGGATGAAGCTTCGAAAAGGCGGAAATCGCAAAGGGGACAAAATACTTCGCCGTACTGACCGCGCCGATCGATATGCGTCCGCCGGTTCGGCCGGTGATCATGTCGAGCGAGGTCGCACAGCTGTCAATCGCGGCTTCGATGCGCTCGAAAAGCGTATACAGTTCCTGTCCGGCAGGCGTGAGGGTCATGCCCTCGCTGGTTCTCTGAAGCAGGGGCAGCCCGCAAAGCTGCTGAAGATTCCGCAGTTGCAGCGTGACCGCGGGTTGAGTCAAATGCAGTTTGTTTGCGGCGGCGGTGACGCTGCCGCCGGCCGCGACTGATGCCAAAGCACGAAGCTGCCGGATAGTTACGTCGCGAAGCTTCGTGATCATATAAGGAAAATTTTGCGGCTATGAAGGATATTGAAATTGTACTTATTACATGCAACGAGTCAATTCGCGCGACGCTCTGGAAAGCGGCAAATTGGCTGTTTGGAGATTGCGGCCGAGGGGGAGTCTGAATGAGTCAAGAGATGACACTGCAGGAAAGGATGGACGGCGAGGGGGGATCGGATCCGCTTCGCCAGGCAGTGAAGGGAGCGGTAGCTGCGCTTGCGCAGGCTGCGATCGATATTTCTGATCTGACTTGCCGCGGCGCGTTGGCCGGAATCACCGGACAGGCACAAGGCCGCAACACCGACGGGGATGTTCAGAAGGATCTGGATGTTCGCGCTGATCAAATTATCCGCGACGCTCTCGGCAAGCTGCCGATCGCAGCGCTGGCCTCCGAGGAAATGGAGGCGCTGGATATTTTGAATCCGGGCGCGCCGATCTGCGTCGCATTCGATCCGCTGGACGGTTCGTCGAACATCAATACGAACATGTCGGTGGGTACGATTTTTTCGATCATGCCGACGCCTTCCGATGTGAACGCCGCCTTCAGGCAGGCGGGAAGCGCGCAACTCGCGGCTGGTTTCGTTGTCTATGGTCCGCAGACCTCTCTTGTTCTTACGCTCGGGCAGGGAGTTGACATCTTCACGCTTGACCGGGTCGATAGGGTGTTCAAGCTCACCGGATCGGCGGTGAAGATTCCGCCGGAAGCCACCGAATTCGCGATCAACGCATCGAACAGGCGGCACTGGGACCTGCCGGTTCGCGCCTATATCGACGAGTGCCTTGCGGGAGCCGATGGCGCCGGCGGCAAGAATTACAACATGCGCTGGATCGGCTCGCTGGTCGCGGAGGCGTTCCGCATCCTCATTCGCGGCGGCATCTTCCTTTATCCCGGAGACGCCCGCGACGGTTACGAGGAGGGACGCCTGCGCCTGGTTTACGAAGCGCACCCGATGGCTTTCATCGTCGAGCAGGCGGGAGGCGGTGCTTCGACCGGACGAAAGCGGGTTCTCGATCTCGTTCCCGGCAGCCTGCACCAGCGAGTTCCGCTGATCATGGGGTCGATCAAGAACGTCCAGCGGCTTGAACATTTGCATACGGTGCCCGATGGCGCTCTGGAAGCGAATGCGCCGTTGTTCGGGAATCGCGGTCTGTTTCGCGTTTAAGGGGCTGATATCGTGTCGAGGAAACATCCTATCATATCAATTACGGGTTCGTCGGGCGCTGGCACGACCTCCGTCAAGCGGACCTTCGAGCAGATTTTCCGTCGCGAGAAGGTCGTTGCGGCCTACATCGAGGGCGACGCCTTTCACCGCTACAACCGCGCCGAGATGCGCACCCGCATGGCCGAGGAATCGGACAAGGGCAACAGGCACTTCAGTCATTTCAGCCCTGAAACCAACCTGTTCGCCGAACTCGAGTCGGTGTTCCGCAGCTATGGCGAGACCGGAACGGGCACCACGCGGTATTATGTCCATGACGATACGGAATCGGCGCTCCATGGTGTGCCTCCCGGCACCTTCACGGACTGGCAGCCGCTGCCGGAGAATTCGGATCTGTTGTTCTACGAGGGTCTTCACGGGGCCGTCGTCACCGACAAGGTGAATGTCGCGCAGTACGCGGATCTCAAGATCGGCGTGGTTCCCGTGATCAATCTCGAATGGATTCAGAAGCTGCACCGCGACCGTAGCGCGCGCGGCTATTCCACCGAGGCCGTCACCGACACCATCCTTCGGCGCATGCCGGATTACGTCAACTATATCTGCCCCCAGTTTGCTGAGACGGACATCAATTTCCAGCGCGTGCCGACGGTGGATACCTCAAATCCGTTCATCGCCCGGTGGATACCGACGCCCGACGAGTCGATGGTCGTCATCCGTCTGAAGAATCCGAAAGGCATCGATTTTCCATATTTGCTGTCCATGATCCCGAACAGCTTCATGTCGCGCGCCAACTCTATTGTCATCCACGGGTCCAAGCTGGATCTCGCGATGCAGTTGATCCTGACGCCGCTGATCCTTCAACTCATCGAGCGAAAGAGGCGCGCATGAGGGGAATGATCGCACGTCCGAAACCGTCAACCCCGATGGCGTCAAGAGGGGACGTGGCCAAGAATACGATCGCGTCAAACGCGATGTCTTTTCACGATAGCCAGATGGGGAGGGAACCGACATGGCGCGCATAACTTTGAGACAGTTGTTGGATCACGCCGCGGAACACGGCTACGGCGTGCCGGCGTTCAACATCAACAATATGGAGCAGGGCCTTGCCATCATGGAGGCGGCGGCTGCCGTCGACGCTCCGGTCATTCTCCAGGCCTCCAGGGGCGCACGCTCCTACGCCAACGACATCATGCTCGCGAACATGATCGACGCGCTGGACCAGATGTATCCGCACATTCCGCTGTGCATGCATCAGGATCACGGCAACGAGGAAGCGACCTGCGCCACCGCGATCAAATATGGCTTCACCTCGGTGATGATGGACGGTTCGCTCAAGGCCGACGCCAAGAGCGCGGCGGACTACGAGTATAACGTCGACATCACCCGCCGCGTCGTTGACATGGCGCACTGGGTCGGCGCCTCGGTGGAAGGCGAACTGGGCGTGCTCGGTTCGCTCGAGCATGGCGGCGGCGAGCAGGAGGACGGACACGGCATCGAAGGTCCGGTCAGCCACGATCAATTGCTGACCGATCCGGACCAGGCCGTTGATTTTGTCCGCGCCACCAAGGTGGACGCGCTGGCGATCGCGATGGGCACCTCGCACGGCGCCTACAAGTTCTCGCGCAAGCCGGACGGCGACATTCTCGCCATGAAGGTGGTCGAGGAAATCCACCGCCGCCTTCCCAATACGCATCTGGTGATGCACGGCTCGTCCTCGGTGCCGCAGCATCTGCAGGATGAGTTCAACAAGTTCGGCGGCGAGATGCCGCAGACCTGGGGCGTGCCGGTCGAGGAAATCGTTCGCGGCATCAAGCATGGCGTCCGCAAGGTCAATATCGACACCGACTGCCGGCTGGCCATGACCGCGGTATTCCGGAAAGTCGCGGCCAGCAACAAAAGCGAGTTCGATCCACGCAAGTTCCTGAAACCTGCGATGGATGCGATGCGCGACCTCTGCCGTGAGCGTTTCGAGCAGTTCGGCACGGCCGGCAATGCCTCGAAGATCAAGGTGATCCCATTGGCTGAAATGGCCAAGCTCTACCGCTCCGGCAAGCTTGATCCGCGTATCGGTGAAACTGCGGTTGCCGCCGAGTGAATATGATCCGGCTCTGGCGCGGCCCGGCTTTTCGGCTGGACCGCGCTGAGGCCGATCACGCGATATCCCGCTAAACACGGCCTTCCATGGTGAGGGCACATTCCGGGGGCAGCCTTGCCGAGGAGCAGGTTTGCACCTCGTAATTTGCGCCTCGTAACAACACCATCCGGTTCAAACTGGGACGATTCATCCTCCCGATCGTCCAGCCCCGGATGTACTGCTCCGTCGTCTTGCATGGCGACGGAGCCTTTCTCCCGGCAGTCCTTGAAAAGCTTCTGCGATCCCGTAACAGCCGCTACACTGCGGCGGTCGTGACGTTCGCGATGGACTTACAATCCCCGCAATTGGATCTGAACAGCTGCTTGGAGCGTTTTCCGGCGAAGTGGATGACCTGTTCGCGGCAAGAGAAGCAAGCAGGTCGTCGGCCTGGATCGGGGGATGGATTACCGGTTCGGCTGAAGAAAACGCGTCAAGATAACAATATCGAGCTTCGCTTCTGATTCAATCAGAGGCGAAAGTGCTGTAGGCTCTTTCGATAGCGTTGGATCAGGTTGAAGCGTTTTTCATTTGATCATGCTCGAAGCTGCGACGAATCCGGGAACGATCATGGGATCGATGACATTCACGCGCCATGCGGCCATCGTTGTCACTGTGCTGTCGCTGGGCGGATGCGCCAATCTGGAGCGGCACAATCCGAACGCGCTGTCCCAGGGCGATGACGATGCGTATTGTCAGACGCACGGCGGGCCGCAGGGATCGGCGGCCTACACCGCCTGCCGCAAGAATCGCGACGTTGCCGTCACGCGATCAGATCGGATGGAGCGCTCCCACCGCGATCTCGCCGAGCGGATGCTGAACGGGCAGTAACGGCGTTCAACGGCGCGCCTGTCCCGATGGCCCGTCATGGCCATGAAAGTGACATCCGGTACGTTGCGTTGCCTGGATCAGGGGATCCGCTGAGATCTCCGGGGTGCGGAACCTACGCTGTGAACCGGCCAAGCCTGAACGCCTTTACTCGTTGTCCTCATCCTCGGCCTTCTTGCCGCCGATGGTCTTCAGCTTGGCGAATACGGCATCGACGTTGAGATCGTCCTGCTGCTTCTCGGTAGGTTCGAACTCGCTATCCTTGCGCGTGGTCTCGGACGCCGGCAACAGGGTGGCGCCGCCATACTGCTGATCGGTCGGCTTCTCCTTGGCGGCGCGCTGCACCTCGAAGTCGAGTTCGATCTGCGAGCAAAGGCCCAGCGTTACCGGATCCATCGGAGTCAGGGTCGAGGCGTTCCAGTGGGTACGGTCGCGCACCGCGGCGATCGTGGTTTTGGTGGTGCCGACCAGACGCATGATCTGGGCGTCCTTCAACTCCGGATGATTGCGCACGAGCCAGAGGATCGCGCTCGGCCGCTCGTGGCGGCGTGACACCGGAGTGTAGCGGGGTCCCTTTTTCTTGGCTGCCGGGGGCAGCACCACCCGGCTCTCGCTCAGCTTCAGCCGGTAGTCCGGGTCCTTCTCGCCTTTCTCGATTTCGTCGCGGGTGAGCTGGCCGGTGGAGATCGGGTCCATGCCCTTGATGCCCTGGGCGGCATCGCCGTCGGCGATGGCGCGGACCTCCAGGGGATGCATCTTGGTGAAGTCGGCGACCTGATCGAACGACAGCGCGGTATTGTCGACGAGCCACACGGCAGTCGCTTTCGGCATCAGCGGTGCATTGCTCATGGCAAATCTCCTTTGCGCTTTGCCCACCCCTCAGGGCAAAGCCTTTTGGTCATCGACGATGACGGGAATTGGAGTCTATATATGCTGCCGGAGGTCGGCCGCGCAATGGTTTGCTCCGTCGAACCTCCGGCTTGGGTGCCTGTCTTGACAGCGCCCGAAAGCCGTCCAAAGTCATCATTATTGGCCGTTCCCGCCCTGCCGGTGTGGGGTGATTCGGTCCCGGATCGCCTCATGAATGTTAAACCGAAACTTAAAATCGTGCTCTGTTCGCCCCGCGGCTTCTGCGCCGGGGTCGTCAGGGCGATCGATACCGTGGAACGTGCGCTGACGCTGTATGGCGCGCCGGTCTATGTGCGTCACGAAATCGTCCATAATCGCTATGTTGTGGACAGCCTTCGCGCCAAGGGAGCGATCTTCGTCGAGGAACTGGCGGAGATCCCCGACGACACCACGGCGCCGGTGGTTTTCTCCGCTCATGGCGTGCCGAAATCGGTTCCCGCGGATGCTCAGCGGCGCAATTTCTTCTCGCTCGATGCCACCTGTCCCCTGGTGACCAAGGTTCACCGCGAGGCGGCGATCCATTTCAAGCGCGGCCACGAGATTCTGCTGATCGGGCATTCTCATCACCCGGAAGTCGTCGGCACCGTCGGGCAGCTGCCGGCGGGTGCGGTGACCCTGATCGAGACCGCCGAGGATGCCGAGAAATTCGCGCCGAAGGATGCCGATAATCTGGCGTTCGTGACCCAGACCACGCTGTCCATCGACGACACCGCCGAGATCGTGGCGGTGCTGAAGCAACGCTTCCCCAACATCCATGGGCCGCACAAGGAAGACATCTGCTACGCCACCACCAATCGCCAGCTGGCCGTCAAGAAGGTCGCGCCGGTGGTCGACGCGCTGATCGTGGTCGGGGCGCCGAATTCCTCCAACTCGCAGCGGTTGCGTGAGGTTGCCGAGCGCGAGGGGTGCAAGGTGTCCGTGCTCGCGCAGCGCGCCGGCGATCTTGACTGGAGCATGTTCGAGGGGATCAAAAGCCTCGGCATCACGGCTGGCGCGTCGGCGCCCGAAGTCATCGTCGAGGAAATCATGGATGCATTCGCGGCGCGCTATGAACTCGAGGTGGAGACGGTCTCGGCCGCGGAAGAAAATGAGTTCTTCCCGCTGCCCCGCTCGCTGCGGCCCGACGCCGCCTAGAGCACTTTCGCTTCTGATTGAATGAGAAGCGAAGCTCTGGATTGTTGTTTTGACGCGTTTTCTTCACGCGAACAGGTCATCCGCTTCGCGCGAGAATGCGATCGCACTGCCATGACCGGAACGGGGATATGAGATGGCGGTCTACACCGACGTCGCCGCCGAGGAGCTTGCGGATTTTCTGAAAGCCTACGATATCGGCGAAGTGCTGTCCTACAAGGGCATCGCCGAGGGCGTCGAGAACTCCAACTATCTGCTGCACACAACCTCCGGATCGTTTTTCCTGACGCTCTACGAAAAGCGCGTCGCCATCGACGACCTGCCGTTCTTTCTCGGCTTGATGGGACATCTGGCGACCCATGGCATCGTGTGTCCGCAGCCGGTCAAGGCCAGAAACGGCGAAACCCTTGGCCGTCTCGCGGGGCGTCCTGCCGCCATCATCGATTTTCTCGAGGGTGTGTGGCCACGGAAGCCGAACGTCGCTCATTGCGCCGCGGTCGGCGCAGCGCTGGCGAAACTGCATCTCGCGGGCCGCGATTTCTCCATGAGGCGCGTCAACGCGCTGTCGGTGTCGAGTTGGCGGCCGCTGTTCGAACAGGCCGGCGCTTGCGCCGATACCGTGCAGCCGGGTTTGCATGATTTTCTCAAGGCTGAACTCGATCACCTCGAGGCGTACTGGCCGCGCGAACTGCCTGGCGGCGTGATCCATGCCGACCTGTTTCCCGACAACGTGCTGTTTCTCGGCGACAGGCTCTCGGGGCTGATCGATTTCTATTTCGCGTGCCATGATTTCTTCGCCTATGACGTCGCGATCTGCCTCAACGCATGGTGTTTCGAGCCGGATCATGCCTTCAATGTCACCAAGGCGCGGGCGCTGCTTGGCGCCTATCATCGGGAGCGCGCGCTGTCGGAGGCCGAACAGGCGGCGCTGCCGCTGCTTGCGCGGGGGGCCGCGTTGCGGTTCCTGCTGACGCGGCTGGTTGATTTTCTCAACGTCCCCGCGGGCGCGCTGGTGAAGCCGAAAGATCCGCTTGAATATGTCCGCAAGCTGCGTTTCCAGCAGCGGGTCGGTGGCGTCCGTGATTACGGCGTCGCGATATTGGGGTCGGTGGCGTGAATTCGCCCGCGCTTCCGCATGTCACGATTTTCACCGACGGCGCCTGCTCAGGCAATCCGGGCCCCGGCGGCTGGGGCGCGATCCTGCGTTTCGGCGACATCGAGAAAGAGTTGAAGGGCGGCGAACCGCATACCACCAATAATCGGATGGAATTGCTGGCGGCGATCTCGGCGCTGGAGGCGCTGAAACGTCCGGCGCTTGTCGATCTCACCACCGACAGTCAGTACGTGCGGCAGGGCATCACCGCCTGGATTCACGGCTGGAAGCGCAATGGCTGGCGTACGGCCGACAAGAAGCCGGTGAAGAACGTGGACCTCTGGCAACGGCTCGACGCCGCCCTGCAGCCGCATCAGGTGCGCTGGCACTGGATCAAGGGTCACGATGGCCATAGCGAGAACGAACGCGCCGATCAGCTTGCGCGCGAGGGCGTTGCGATGGCCAAATTGATGCGGACGGTTTGATTGCCCCGGTACCGTTATGCCCGGCCTTGTGCCGGGCATCCACGTCTTTTGAACGTCAGTTCAGCAACAAGACATGGATGGCCGGGACGAGCCCGGCCATGACGATGTTGAAGCGTGAGCGTTATGCGCTTTCAAAGCTGCCCGAGCAGCTTGTCGCCGCCGGAGACATCGACCTTGCCGGGTGAGTCCTCGACGTTCAGCGTCTTCACCACGCCATCCTCGACCAGCATGGAATAGCGCTTCGAGCGGATGCCGAGCCCTTTCTCGGAACCGTCGAATGTCATATCGATGGCTTTCGCGAACTCGCCGTTGCCATCCGCAAGAAACGTGGCCTCGTTTCGCTGGTCGGTGTCGCGCTTCCACGCGTTCATGACGAACACGTCGTTCACGGAGACGATGGCGATCTCGCCCACGCCCTTGCCCTTGATGGCGCTGGCGCTGGCGAAAATGCTCGGAAGGTGTTGCTTGTGGCAGGTGCCGGTATAGGCGCCCGGCACCGCGAACAACGCGACTTTCTTGCTCTTGAAGATATCGTCGGTGCTTTTTGTCTGAACCCCGTCTTCGGTCATGATGCGGAATGTCGCGTTGGGCAGGCGGTCGCCAACTTTGATGGTCATCGTCAAATCTCCTGGACTGGCGGTGTGCGTGGAGGGGCGAGCATACAGTATTCCACAGCCGCGAAACGGCAATCGTCGCGTGCTCGCCGTACTGTCGTCAAAGAGCCTCCCGGCGAAGCGCGACGCGCGGCTGAAAAGCTATCCGGCGAATCCGCCTGCGTCGAGAAACGCCTGCTCTTCCGCGTTCGTCGTGCGCCCGAGTACAAGGTTGCGATGGGGAAAACGGCCGAACCGGCGAATGATGTCGGCGTGGATCTCCGCGAATTTGAGGTTTTCGGGCCGGCCGCGGGTGCGAAACAGCTCAATGCAACGGTCTTGATCCGCCAGTTGTTCCGAATGCATGAAGGGCACATAGAGGAATTCGACAAGGTCGGGCTCTATGCGCGAGTCGGCGCCACGGGCGATGGCGCGCTCGGCGACGGCCAACGCCTGGTCGTCGGTCGAGAAGGTCCGGGCGTGGCTGCGGAACATGTTACGCGGAAACTGGTCGAGCACGATGACGAGCGCCAGCGCACCGTCGTCGGTCTTCTCCCATTCTGCGAGTTCGCCCGCGCCGGCGGCCTCCCAAAGCTGAAGAAAGCGACGGCTCACCTCCACATCGAATGCGTTGTTCTTGATGTACCACTTGTCCGGGCCGGCGGCGCGCCAGAAAGCGAGAACATCGGCGGGAGAGGGGAGGGGTGTATTGTCGGATTTCATCATGCCACGCTTTGCTGTCGTCGTTGTCCACGCATGCGAGGACAATTTCAGAAGGTTTCAGTTGGGCAGGGCGGTATCCGCCTTACGCCGCCGTCTTGTTCTCATCGCGCAATGCGCGGCGGAGAATCTTGCCGACATTGGTTTTCGGCAGGGAATCACGAAACTCGATTTGTTTGGGCACTTTGTAGTTCGTCAATTCCGTCCGGGCGAACTTGATGATCTCCTCACGCGTGAGATCAGGATCCTTCCTGACCACGAACGCCTTGACCGTCTCGCCCGACCTCTCGTCCTTGACTCCGATCACAGCGCATTCCAGCACGCCCGGATGGCTTGCGATCACGTCCTCGATTTCGTTCGGATAGACGTTGAAACCGGAGACCACGATCATGTCCTTCTTGCGGTCGACGAGCCGGGTGTAACCGTCCGTGGACATGACGCCGATGTCGCCGGTGCGGAAGAAGCCGTCCGCCGTCATCACCTTCGCGGTCTCGTCCGGCCTGTTCCAGTAGCCCGGCATGACCTGCGGCCCGCTGGCGCAGATTTCTCCCGCCTCGCCGAGCGGCATCTCTCTGCCGTCATTGTCGCGGATCGAGATGTATGTCGATGGTAGGGGAAGCCCGATCGAGCCGGAAAATTTGTCGCCGTCGGCGGGATTGCAGGTCAGCGTCGGCGAAGTTTCCGAAAGGCCGTAGCCTTCCAGCAGCGGGCACCCCGTCACTTCAACCATCTCTCCGCCACGGCCTTTTGCACGGCCATGCCGCCGCCGATCGATGCCCTCAGTTTCGAGAAGTCGACCTGCTCGAAACCGGGCGCGTTGAGCAGGGCGTTATAGAGCGTGTTCACCGCCGGGAAGCAGTGGATCTGATGCTTCCTCAGTTCCTTCACCAACCCGGGAATGTCGCGGGGGTTCGGGATCAGCAGATTGACTCCGCCCGCGCGCATTCCCAGCATGAAGCACGCCGTCAGCGCGAAGATATGATAGAGCGGCAGGGCGCAGACGATGAAAAGCTGATCGATCACCGGCGGCTTCTTCAGCACCGGCTGCAGCCACGCATCATTCTGCAGCACGTTGGCGAGGATGTTGCGATGAAGGAGCGTCGCCCCCTTGGAGACGCCGGTTGTGCCGCCGGTATATTGCAGGAAGGCCACATCGTCAGGCGCGAGTTCGGGCCGGACCAGCGTCATGCCGCGTCCCGCGGCAAGGGCGTCGTTGAACTTGACGGCGTTCGGGATGGATGATGGCGGCACCATCTTTTTGATGTGACGGACAACGAAGTTGACGATCAGGCCCTTGAAGCCGAGCAGGTCACCCATGCTGCCGACGATGACGTGCCTGACGGCGGTTTTACCGATCGCCTGCTGCACCGTCGCTGCGAAGTTTTCCAGCACGATGATTGCTTCCGCGCCGCAATCCTTGAGCTGATGTTCAAGCTCGTGCGGCGTGTAGAGCGGGTTGACATTGACCGCGGCATAGCCGGCGCGCAGCACGGCGATTGTCGAGATCGGATATTGCAGCACGTTCGGCATCATCAGTGCGACGCGCGCGCCCTTTTTCAGTCCCAGGCCCTGCAGGTAAGCGCCGAGAGCACGCGACGTCTCGTCGATCTCGCGATAGGTCATCGCCTTGTCCATGCAGATGAAGGCTTTGCGGTCGCTGAAACTGGCAAAGCTCTCCTCCAGCAACTCGATCAACGAAGCGTATTGCGAAGCGTCGATGTCGGCAGGCACGCCTGCGGGATATTGCCTGAGCCAGATGCGATCCATGTGACGTCCCGGTGATCCCATGTTCAAGGGAAAGAGAATGTCTTGTGCAGGGAATATCGGGCAAGGTGGCGGTCTAAGGCAACAAGTAGTTGCGCGATCACGACGCGCGAATGCCGCCGCAGCAAGCTTAACGGTTTATTCCGTCGGCAGGCCCGAAATGGTCTGGTGGCTAACGTGCAGGGTTTGCCTGTGCGGTGTTTGCCGCCTGTTATTATAGCGTTTTCGAGCGAAGCATGTCCTCGGGCTTGACCCGAGGATGGATGCCGGCTCGCGTGAAGAAAACGCGTTAAACAACAGCTAGACGAGTCTAGGCGCTGGCGTTACGCTGCTGCCGCTTGGGTGGCTGATGATGGAGTGCGCGGGAAGAAAGGGCTCCTTGTTGAGTTGAGAAGTGATGGTTATGATCATCGCGGGTTTTTGAGGGCTGAGGGTCTCGCTATGCACAGTCATATTCTCATTCCCACTGACGGCTCCGAACTGGCACAGAAAGGTGTCGACTATGGTCTGTCGCTGGCCGACGGATACGGCGGCAAGGTTACAATCATCACTGTGACAGAGCAGCCTCCCGTTCCCTCTATTGGCGAAAGCGAATGGGGTAAGGTTGGTATGGATCCGGATCGGCTTGAAGATGCCGACACGCGGCATGCAAAAGCTATCCTTTCGGCAGCCAAAGCAGCGGCAGAAAAAATAGGATTGACCGTCGAGACACTCCATATCCAGAACGTCTCACCGGCCGCAGCTATCGTTGATGTGGCGAAGAAAAATGGATGCAGCCTGATCGTCATGGCCTCTCACCGACGCCGCGGGATCAAGAGTGTCCTTTTAGGCAGTCAAACCGCCGAGATTCTTGCAACCGCACCTATCCCCGTTCTTGTAGTCCCCTGATCCGCCAGACAGGTTGGCGGCTTCGGCTTCTTGCTCAGAGCAAAACCCCGCTCCGGAGGGAAGAACATGGAGAAGACAATAATGAATGCCCTCAGAGTTGCGTTTGCGTTTGCGGCTTTCTCCCTCCTTTCGACGCCGTTGCAGGCGATGCCGGTTGCCTCCGCGCCGGGATGGTCCACGGACATCGTTCAGGTTGCCGACGGGTGCGGCCAAGGACGTTATCGCGGGCCGGGAGGCGCATGTCATCGGTTCGGACGCGGCCCCAATCCTGGCGGAAATTTTGCAGGAAGTCATCGCGGTGAGGGCTGTGGCCCTCGCAATTACCGAGGTCCAGGCGGTGCATGCCACCGTTTGGGGACGGGTCCCTATCCGAGTGGATACTGGGGCCCCGCGTTGAAATATGACTGATTAACGGTAGCGTCGTAGTCGTCGCATTCGCTTACGAACTCAACCCCGCTCCGGCGGGGTTTTCTATTTTTAAGGGACCGCGATGCTCGGTAAGATAGGCCAGCAGTCCGATCAGAACAATAAATCCGACAACAATGAAGCTCAGTGAAGCGGCGTGACTAGACAGCTAGGGTTTGGACTTGCCTTCGGCGGTTTTGGGCTTGGCGGATGGGCCGGCGGCGGGCTTGCTATCGACCGGGGGCTTCGTGGACTTGGATGTGGACTTGGATGTGGACTTGGGCGTAGCCTTGGGGTTGATGGTAACCGAGACCCGGTTATTTGATTTTTCCTTGGCGTCTGCTTTCGGCGCGGGTTTGTCCCGGGCGGTCTTGCCGGGTTTCTTGCTCTTCGGCGGAGCGTCGCGCGCGGCATCGGCTTCCGCCGCGGCTGCGATGGCGGCGCCGCTGCGCGTCGGTCCGGTATAGACAATGACGGGATCCGAGGGCGCCGGGGCGGCGGCGATCATGTCCACCGGCCGAAGCGTCGGCGGTTGCGCGCCGGTCGCGAAGAACGACATCACGGCGGCGCTTGTCGCTGACGTGTTGGCGACAACATCGTTATCCTCGTCGCTGGCGGGATGCCTGCGTTTCGGCCCGCACATTTCATCGCGCAGATTGGGAGGCGTCGCCGCGATCGGCGCCAGCCTGTCGACGGTGCCGAGCGCCGGCCGCAGCCACGACAGCGAGTTATTGGCGAAGCCGCGCTCCAGCATCTGCGCGGCGCGCACAGCCCGCATCGTACCCGACGATGCGCCGAGCACCACCGCGATCAGGCGCTTGCCGTTCTGCGTGGCGGACGCGACGAGATTGTAGCCGGAGGCGCAGATGAAGCCGGTTTTGAAGCCGTCGGCGCCTGGAAAGCGCCCGATCAGCTTGTTGAAGTTGTGCGTCACTCTGCGGCCGTAGCGTATCGAGGGGATGTGCACGAAATATTCGTATTCGGGCAGATCGTGAATGAATGCGCGCGCGAGAATGGCCATGTCGCGCGCCGAGGAGATCTGTCCGTCGGCGGGCAGGCCGTTCGGGTTGACATAGCTCGACTGCGTCATGCCAAGCCGCTGCGCGGCCGCGTTCATCTCGGCCGAGAAACCGTCGATCGACCCGCCGACGCCTTCCGCAAGCACAACGGCCATGTCGTTGGCCGACTTCACCATCATCATCTTCAACGCGTTGTCGACGGTCACCTGGGTGCCCGGCCGAAAGCCCATCTTCGATGGCGACTGCGCGGCGGCGGTCGGCGATACCGCCAACAGCGTGTCGAGCGTGAGGCGCTTGTGCTTGACCGCCGTCAACGTGACGTAAGCGGTCATGAGCTTGGTGACCGAGGCCGGATACCAGGGGAAGGTGGCATTCTCGGCTTCCAGCACCTTTCCGGTATCCGCTTCGATCAGCAGATGCGCTTCGGTGGCATGAGCTGCGCGAAATGGCGCGAGCGCAACCAGCACCCCGGCCGCGAGGACGGTGCAGATTGGAAGCCATTTGCGAAACGGGGCGATGGAAGAATGCACGGTCGATCCGGTCCTTTAAGACCCTCTTTCGGCAAGAGGGCCTGCTTCTCAAGCATTTTCCGGCTACGTGGAGTCCGGTCAGGCGTCAGAAGATGCGCTCGGTTGGTAGCTGCGCGTCGTCTGATTGCAAAACCGGCATCCATTCTTGCGGAATACGCGGCTGGGTTTCAAGCGTGTCCGGGCGCCGTCGTCGCGGCCGCTCCAATCTATACCGGCCCGACAGGCCAGAACAGATGGTCCGCAGTTTAATTCCCCAACGAAAGGGGCCGAATTTCGACGGCCGGGTTGGTTCGCGATGATGACAGGTCTGCCTGGGCGCTCTCCTGCGTCATGAATTGCGCTTTCGCGAGTTGGGCGAAATGACCTCCGTTCGTCAGGAGTTCGCTGAAGGTTCCGCTTTCGATCACGCGGCCGTCGGCGAAAACCAGAATTCGCGCGGCGTTCCGTATGGTGGACAGCCGATGCGCGATGACGAATGTCGTGCGCCCCCTCATCACCTCGTCGAGCGCGGCGTTGACCTTGGCCTCGGTCACGGCGTCCAGCGCGCTGGTCGCCTCGTCGAGGATCAGGATCGGCGGATCCTTCAGCAAAGCGCGGGCGATCGAGAGTCGCTGCCGCTCGCCGCCGGACAGCATTCGCCCGCGCTCGCCGGCATGAGTATCGAACTTCTTCTCGCCGCGGTCGATGAAGTCCAGCGCCTGGGCCCTCCCGGCGGCGAGCCGCATTTCCTCATCGGTGGCGTCGGGTTTGCCAACGCGGAGGTTCTCGGCGATCGAGCGGTTGAACAGCAGCGGCTCCTGGAACACCACGCCGATGTTTCGCCGCAACCCGCTGAGCGTGAGGTCGCGAATGTCCATGCCGTCGATCCTGATGACGCCGGATTGCGGATCGAACGCCCGGTGCAGCAGCGCGACGGCGGTGGACTTGCCTGCGCCGGTCGGGCCGACCAGCGCGATGGTCTCGCCGGGCGATGCGACAAACGACAGGTTCCCGACCGCAGGCCGTTTGCCGTCGTAGGAGAACGACACGTCGTTGAATTCAACGCGTCCCTGCAATCGCCCGGGATCGACGGCGTCGGGCCGGTCGCGCACGGCCGGAACGGTGTCGAGCACGTCGAAGAATTCCTTAAGACGCGGCGCTTCCATGAACACGCTGTTGATGAAGGAAACAACCTGCTCGAGTCTCTGGATCAGCATGGTGGCGAAGCTCACGAACATCACGATCTCGCCGATCGACGTCATTCCCCGCTGGTTCAGTGTGATGCCCGCGGTGAAGATCGCCAGAATGGTGATGGTGGTCGAGGCGCGCGTCATCACGGTGACGACGGCCCACCACGACAGCACCGGCATCTGCGCAGATAGCAGCTTGTCGACGACGAACCGCAGGCCCTGAACCTCGGCATCGACGCGAACAAAGCTTTGCACCAGCGCGACGTTGCCGAGGGCGTCGGAGGCGCGCGCGGAAAGATCGCTGAAATGCGTCTCCACCTCGTTCTGCATATCGAAGGTTTTGCGAACCACCAGCGTCGTCAGCATCGTGAATACGATGCAGAGCGCGAACAGAAGGATCGCCAGCCGCCAGTTGATATAGAGCGACAGCGGCAGCAGCACGACGAGCGACATCATCGCCGCGAAATGCTCGCGGAAAAATCCGAGCCATAGCCGCCACAGCGCGTCCGTGCCTTGCAGCATCACCTTCATCAGCCGTCCCGAATGGGTGCCTGCGTGGTAGGCGAGCGGCAACTGCATGATGTGCTCGAAATAGCCGGTCAGCACGGCCTGGCGCTGGCGATGCGAGAGACGGTCGGCCTGCAGGGCCACGGTCACGCCGCACAGGATCGTGAACAGGCCGAACGCCGCCCAAACCGCCAGCAGCGGCCAGGGTGACGTCGAAGCCATTCCGAAGAAGCCGGAGGCCGGATTGCCGGACAGGACGTCAATGATGCGGCCGAACAGCACCGGCTCGGCGAACTGCGCGCCCGCCAGAAGCAGGTTGGCGCCGGCCAGGATCCAGCCGAGCCGCGCTTCCGTGCCGAGCAGTTCGAGAACGCGCGTATAAAGGCGGACCATCGACATCGGCAGAGGCTCTTATGGACTGCAAGCGCGGCATTGTAGCGCGGATGGATGCGCCGGACGGGAGGCGGCATCTAATCAGAGGCAGGCGCGGGAATACAGCGGTTCGTGCCGCTCACTCGACCTGCGTGATCCTGCGGTCGCTGGCCGGGGGCAGATAACTGCTGTCGAAGATATCCGTAGCCGCCGGACGATTGCGGAATCTGAAGTCCTCGGCGATCTGGTCGAGCAACGTCTCGAACCGGGCCGGATCGATATCGCCGATACCGCTATGCCTGACCTCGCTGGTAAGAATATTGTCGCTGAGGACCGTATGCAGGCGTTCCAGCTCCACAGCGCGTGATCCGCCCTCCATCTGAGTTAGCACGTCATCCACAGCCTTCGCGGGCTCCCTGACGGCGAGCCGCAGGCCGGTGATCACCGCGCGCACGAACGCCTTCACCGCTTCCGGCTTGCCGGCGGCGAATGCCGGATTGACGATCAGCGCCTTGCCGTAGGCCACGCAGCCGTAATCCGCAAATTTCAGCACCGCGATATCGTCCGCCGGGATGCCGCGATTGCGCAGGTCGATCGCCGACAGGTACGACAGGCCGGATATGGCGTCGAGCTGGCCCGCCGACAGCATCGGTTCACGAACGGCCGGGCCGATCTGCTGCAATTTCACGGTTTTGAGCTGCAAGCCGTTCCGCCGCGCCAATGCAGGCCACAGCCTGATGGAAGGATCGCCATCGATGACGCCGACCGTTTTCCCCACGATGTCGGCGAGCGTGTTGATGCCCCGGCTCTTGCGCGCAATGAAGGCGTAGGCGGCCTTGTCGAACAGCACGAACACCGCCTTGACCGGGGGCGCGCCCCGCTGATCGCGAAAGCGGATCAGGGCGTTGATGTCCGCGAGCGCCAGTTCGCTCTTGCCGGCCGCGACACGCGCAATCGCGTCCGCGGTGTCGGCGGCTGCGGCCGTCGTGACGCTCAGGCCTTCCGCGCGGAACAGCCCCCGGGTCGATGCCAGAACGACCGGAGCCACGGCGGCATCGATCGGGCGATCGAGCGAGAACCTGATCGGGGTTGGCGCGTCGGCGTCGGCCCCGCTGCCCGCGACCCCGGGGTATGCAGCACCGACCGCGCTCACGAGCACAAGCAGGATACACCAGAGACGACGCAAAGAACGCACTTGCATGAGGATACTGCGGCAGTTCGGTGGCTGGGGCCGCTGCGCGCGACCGTAACGCGGTGTACTCTATCAGAGGCAGTCTGAATGCGCGATGACCCTCGTGATATCGCGCGTGAGGCTCCACTTCTTGCGCTGCGTCGGGATCGGCAACGCCGGGAACGACGGAGGTGCCGCCGAATCGTGCAGGCAACCGATCATGACGACCGACGTTCGCCGGTTGTGCAGGCCTCGCTGAATCTGCGCGCGGGCCATGGACAAATCGGCCGCGTAATGGTTGATCGCGCCATGCTGAGACGGACCTACGACTGGTGCATCGCCGCCGCTGACAAGCCCCATGCGCTCTGGATTCTGGCGGCCGTGGCTTTCGCCGAGAGCTCATTCTTTCCAGTGCCGCCCGACGTCATGCTGCTGCCGATGGCGCTGGCGCGGCCACGACGCGCCTGGCTGTTTGCGACCGTATGCACGATCGCCTCGGTCGCCGGCGGCGTGCTCGGCTATGCAATCGGCGCGCTCCTTTATGACTCGGTTGGCCAGTGGCTCATTCATCTCTATGGGCTTGGCGACAAGGTCGAGGCGTTTCGCGCGTCATATGCGGAGTGGGGCGCGTGGATCATCATCGGCAAGGGCCTCACGCCGATCCCCTACAAGCTCGTCACCATCACCTCGGGTTTTGCGGGATACAACGTCTGGCTGTTTATCCTGTGCTCGATCATCGCCCGCGGCGGCCGGTTCTTCATCGTCGCGGTCGTGCTCGACCGCTACGGTGAAGCCATTCGCCGCGAGATCGAAAAGCGGCTCGGTCTCTGGGTGGCCATCGGCGCTGCCGTTATCGTCCTCGGTTTCGTGATCGCGTTCCGCTTGATCTAGAGCATGATCCCGCCCCCCGCGCCTCCGCGAACCGTTGCGTTGATGAACAGGGCGGAGTTGGAATAGATGGAGGCCGCAGTTTCGGGCGAGGCCGCCTTTTAACGGTGGAGAAGGGAGGAGCAATGATGACGATCAATGATGACCTGGAAAAATTCAGGCAGGCGAGAACGATGGCCTTCAAACGTGGCTTCGTCGTTCGAAGGGCCGACGACCCGGATGATCCCAAGCCCTACACGCTGGTTCGTCTGGCCGTGGAAACCCATCTTGCGACCATCGATGAGGTGCTGGAGGAGCTCAAACGCACCAAATGATCGAAATGGCCCAAAGGACTTTCCGCCGGATGGGATCGCCAGTTCGGCGGCTTGGCGCGGCGGGCGTTCGGATGGAACCGGCTCCCGAAAGCCTCCGGAACGCGGCGGACACCGGTTTCCGCGCGTAAGACAGAGGGTTCCGTATTAACGACTCGTTAACCGCTATCGAGGCAAATTTTGCCCGTGAACGGTATGCTCTTGCCGCGGGAAAGGCCAGAGACCGTTCGGGTGGGGCAAAAGGCCATGGAACGCGACATCGGGCCGCTGAAAATACCGGCGACAATCCAGGAATTGCAGGCGCGAGTGGCCGCGGCTTTCGGCAGGCATCCGTTGTGCCGCGAAGTGCGGTTTGACGTCGTCAGCACGCCGAAAACCCGTAGCGGCGCCAACTGGACCGTCAGCATGAGCGCGGTCCCGCCAGATGCCATCTGGGAAGCCTCCGAACTCGTCGCCGACATCCAGGATGCCTATACTTTGGCCGCCTGACTTCCGGCACGCTCGATCACGGTGGGCTTTGGATCGAATCGATCCAAAACCATAAACGTGATCGATTCCAATATTTTGAGACGCGGGATGCGGGCGGAAAACCGCACCACACTTTTCCTCATCCCGCTCCAGGCGCGAGCCCGAGGCGGGATTCCCAGTGAATAAGCAGCCGTCCGGTTCCGTCTTGCACGGCAAGCCTTGATTCACAGCGCGTTGTGAGGATCAATCGGCCGCGCTCGTGAATTGAAACCGGAGATCCTTTTTGACGCGGACGATGACGATTCTCGCGCTCGCGTGCTGCGTCATCACAGGCGTAGCGCTGGCGGAGATATTCGGCCACGGCAACGTTCTGATGGTTCGGTTTGTTGCGACGCCGTCTCCACAGTTCGCGGAAGGGGAGCCGTTCGAATCGGCAGCCACTCGCGAGCGCAAGGCAGACAGGCTTCCGGTCATGCTTCAAGCTGGGACGCCTGACGCCGAGGGCGCGTTGCCGGAATCGCTTCGGCCGGCGGTTGCAACCGATTCTCCCTTCGATGCCGAGATTTTACCTTCGACGCCGCCGATCGAGGAACCGCCGCTGCCACGTCCCCGGCCCAGACTCGCAAACCAGTTCGTCCAGAAGGACTACTCGCTGCTCAGCGATATGCAGATCGCGGCGCTGAAGGGAAGGCTGCGGCTGACGCCGGGGCAGGAGCCTTACTGGCCCGCCGTGGAACGCGCATTGCGGGAGGCCGCCCAGAAAATCCACGAGCGGCGTTCGGCGCCGGGCAAGCAACCCGTGCTCCGCGCCGGCGAGATCGAGCAGATAAAGGTCGCGGCGCAGCCGTTGTTGACGAGGCTGCGGGAAGATCAGAAGCGGGAGGTGCGTGCGCTGGCGCGTATGATCGGGCTGGAAGCGGTGGCCTCGCTGATCTGAGGCCGCCGCGCAGTTAGAGCGGGATGAGAAAAATTGTGCAGCGGTCGCCCGCATCCCGCGTCTCAAAATCATCGAGCGTATATGCGGCGGCTTGACGGTATCGATGGACCCTGCGGGCGCATCCCTTCACATTAGAGCATCGGACCCGAAAGTGGGAACCGGTTTCGGGATAAATCCGATGCTCAATCAATTAACTGGAGCGGCGGCGCTGATTCCATTTGACCCGCCGCCGCTCTAAAGGCCGAGTTGGCTGAGATCCGGACCTTTCGGGACGATGCCGTTCGGGTTGAGTGACTTGATGGAATAGTAGCCTTTCTTGATATGGTCGATGCTGACCGTGTCGCGAATCCCGGGAACATCCAGCACACGTTTGAGATAGGCGGTGAGGTTGGGGTACTCGGAGAGCCGCCGCAGGTTGCATTTGAAAAGACCGTGATAGGCGGTATCGAAACGCACCAGCGTCACGAACAGGCGGATGTCGGCTTCGGTGAAAGGTGGGCCGAGCAGAAACGGACGGTCCGCCAGATAGTTTTCCAACAGGTCCAGCATCCCGAAGACGTCGTCAAAGGCTTCGTCATAAGCGATTTGCGTCGTGGCGAAGCCGGCGCGGTAAACGCCGTTATTGAGCGCCGGGTAAATGCGGTCGTTGAGCGCATCGATCGCGTTACGGAGCCCCTGCGGATAAAGGTCGACGCCGTCATCGGCCAAGGCGGCAAATCCCGAGTTGAACATGCGAACGATTTCGGCGGATTCATTGTTGACGATGGTCTTGCGTTTCTTGTCCCAGAGAACCGGGACCGTCGCGCGCCCGCAGATTTCCGGATCGGCTCGTGTATAGAGTTCATGCAGATAGGTCGCGCCGTTGACCTCGTCCCGGTTGGCGCCCGGATAATCGCCGAAGCGCCATCCCTGGTCGGTCAATACCGGCTCCACGACGGACACCGAAACAACGTCTTCGAGCTTCTTCAGCTTGCGGGCCATGAGTGTGCGTGAGGCCCACGGGCAGATCAACGCGACATAAAGATGGTAGCGGCCGCGTTCCGCGGGGAAGCCACTTTCGCCGCTCGGTCCGGCGCTTCCATCGGGAGTGATCCAGTTGCGGAAGCTGGACGTCTGACGGACAAAGCCGCCCTTTTCATCCTTGGCCTGGACCGGTTGCCAGTCCGATGTCCATTTTCCATTCACCAGCATATCGGGCTCCTTGGCGCTTTCTGAAAATGTCCGACAAACAGGCGGCAAACAAGCGGAGAGGCTCCGACTATGGCTGCCGTTCGCGGACGATTGCAAGCGCGCGGGCCTCAGTGTGGATGCGGATCGCGAGCACCAGCCCGTTCAGAACAGTGAAGACCAGCGCCAGCAGATACAGATGAAGCGCGAGCGGCAGAACCGCGATTTCCGCGGCGACGATCGCATAGTTCGGATGTGCCAGGTATCTGTAAGGTCCGGATGTCACCAGGGACGCATCGGGCAGGACGATGATGCGCGTGGTCCATCGGCGCCCGAGGGTTGCAAGCACCCAAAAGCGACATGCCTGTAGCAGAATAAAAACCGACAGGGCCAGGAGATTGACATCCTGGTCGCGACCCCAAATCCATAATGCGATCAGCCAGGCGGCGTGGGTCGCGACGATCAGCGGATAATGACCGGGCGCGACCTCGATCGCGCCTTGCGCCAGCAGACGGGCAGTATTGTAGCGGGACAGGATCAGTTCGCCCAGCCGCTGCGCCGTCACCAGAGTGAGAATGAGCGCGGCGAGAGTCACGCGGCGTGACGCAGCGTGACGCAGCTTGCGGTGAAGCCCGGCCCCAGTGAGGTCACAAGCGACCGCGACGGCAGTCCTTGCGCGCGGGCGCGTTCGAGCACGAACAGGACCGTGGCCGCGGACATGTTGCCGTAGTCGGCGATCACGCTTCTTTCGTGGTCGAGCGTTCCCTGATCGAGGGAGAAAGCGCGCTCGATCGCGACGATGACCTTCGCGCCGCCGGGATGACAGATGAAGCGGTCGATGTCTCCGATCGAGAGACCCAGCCCGGACAGGACTGCGGTGACGCCCGGCTTCATGTGCGCGAGTACGAAGTCTGGAATCGTGCGCTGGAAGATCACGCCGAATCCTTCAGGGTCCACCCGCCATCCCATGATATCGAGCGTGTTCGGCCACAGATACTCGCCGGTCGCCTCGATGCGTGTTGCACCTCCATCTCCGGCGCGCAGCACGACGGCGGCGGCTCCGTCGCCGAACAGGCTGGCGGCGACGATATTGGCCTTCGTCAGTTCGTCGTGGCGAACGGCGAGCGTGCAGAGCTCGAGGACGACGAGGAGTACGTTGGTGCCCGGCCGAGCTTGCGCCAGTCGCGATGCGATGGACAGTCCCGCGACACCGCCGGCGCAACCGAGCCCGAACACTGGCACGCGCGAGATATCCGTCCGGAAGCCGAGCCGGCCGGCGACGCGGGCCTCAAGCGTCGGGGTGGCGATGCCGGTCGAGCACACCGTAACGACGCTGTCGATGTCAGCCGCGTGAAGATCGGCCCGCTCCATGGCTTTCTGCGCGACTTCGACAAACAACGCTTCAGCGCCATCCAGAAAGGCCTGAGTGCGCTCCGGCCAGCCACGCGGTTCGCAATACCATTCAATCGGCTTGACGCCGTAGCGGTGCTGTATCCCGGTGTTGGCGAAAAGAGAGGATAGCGTTTCAAACTGCGGATATCGCGCGCCGAGGATGAATCGCGCCGCGTCGAGAATTTGCGACTGATGAAACACATTGGGCGGGACCCCGGTCGCCATTGATACCAACGCGGCCGTGTGCTTCATGCCATCGCTCCCACTCCCGGAGTTTCATGCGCGCAGCCGCCACGAACATGTCTTCGAGGCGGCGTTTCAATGCGCGTATGGATGAGTTTCGGTTTCAATCACTCTCAGCTCGACTAAGCCAGTGAACTCGGTTGGAGCGGATAAGCTGTCCGGGGATGCTGATCGTGGAGCAGTACGGCGAGGCGCCGACGGACGTCAGGGTCATCCGATGCCGCGTCGAATATCTGTTCCTGGACATCCGGCGTCAGTTCTGGCCAGAGCTGCAAAACCGCACGGCCAAGCAATTGTTCAAGATCACTCATTCATACCGCCCTTATGACCGTGGATGCGCTACCGACTCAACCCGAGTTGATATTCCAGAGTCTCGTTCAACTGCGTGGAATCAGACTCGTCGCTTATCTTTTGTTTGAGCATGATCTTTTCCGAAAGCCGGATCCCACTTCGCGCTGGCGCGGCCCTTCGGGTTGGGATCATGCTCTATGATTTAGTTTGTCGCGTTTTCTCC
>JAANMW010000866.1_pt1 | contig 35195 bp, 29 predicted proteins | sample 7279671 | NCBI WGS metagenome assembly JAANMW01 (sample SAMN14094541, study PRJNA606508) | bioreactor metagenome | isolation source: A lab-scale SPAN reactor treating ammonium-rich wastewater day 247 | place: Ireland: Galway | collected 2017-09-19 | reverse complement strand
GGGTTGGGCCGGGGCGGGGCGGGCGGGGGTGGCGCGGCGCGGCGCGGGCGCGGGTTGGGCGGGCGCGGGCGCGGCGGTGCTGCTGACGCCGGCCTTGGTCAACAAGGGCTTGGCCAGGTTGATCGGGCGCAGGCCGTTGATGAAGCCGCCGATGGCCATGGGGGTGTCGCGCTGGTCGATGCGGCCATCGCGGTTGGTATCCACCACCGGGCGCGCATCGACCGGGGTGATGCCGGTGCCGGCGGCGGCCTGCGTGGGGATGGCGATCAATTTGCCCGCGGTATCGATGGCGGTACCGCCGCTGTTGCCGCCGGCGATGGTAGCATCGGTCTTGATCCAGGCGCGGCGGTCGGCCACGCCCTGCTGCTTGGTAAACCCGGAAACCGAGCCGGCGGTGAAGGTCACCGTATCGCCGCCGATGCCGGGATAGCCGAAGATGGCCATGGTATCGCCCAGTTCCAGCTCGTCGGAATCGCCCACGGGGATGTGCGGCAGCCGCAGGTTGCGCGCGGCCTTGCCATCGAGGGTGGAAGTGATGCGCAGCACAGCCAGATCGAGGTCGGGCGATTGCGCTATGATCTCGGCCACATAGGTGAGCGCGGGCGGGTCATCCGACCGTTCGGTGATGGCGATGCCCAGCAGGTTGGCGTCGGGCGCGGGCATGCCCATGGCCCGGGGGTTGGCCACGTGGCAGTTGGTGACGATGATGCCGCTGGGATCCACGATGGTGCCGGAGCCGGTCCAGGCCGGGGACATGTTGCCAAACAGCCCGCGTTGCAGGGCCACGACCTGCACCACCGCGTGCATGGTCTGTTCGATCACAGTTCGCGGGGGCAGATCGCCCGCCGCACGAGAGGTTTTTGCCATGATGTTTCCTCCTTTTAATGAATAATCATTAATTATTAATCATTAATGATTATTTCCACGTATCGAGTAGATGATCCAAACCGGAACGGGCGGTCTGGTTGCTGGGGCGGGGTTGGCGTTCGGCTTGCAATTGCCCGCCCAACAGGGAGAAGGCCTCTTGCAAGCTGCGTTCTGCCGCGCGTTGGTCGAGGCCGGTCTTCTGCGCCAGTTCCTGCGCCATGCCCGACTGCCGGAAATAGGTGGCGTCGACCTGCTTGCCCTCTGCCATCTCATCGAGCAGGTGATCCAGATCCATGCCCTGCGGCTGGGCAGGGGCAGCGGCCCGGCGCGATCGCGTTCCAGAGGGAGCGGCTGCGGGCGCCGGCGCGCCCGCGCCCGAGAAGAGTTTCTCGACCAGGAAGGCGACGATCATCTGCGCCACGGCCGGGGGCAGATTCAGTTTCTCGGCCAGGGCGTTGGCGATTGGGGCCAGAAAGGCATTGCTGCCCATGCCGCTGCCGCCGCTGCTGCCGCCGCCGAGGATGGCGCCCAGGATATCGCCCAGGCCGCCGGCAGGCTGCGCTTGCCCGCGCTGCGGCGCGGCCCCGCCGGCGCCGCCGCCGAGGATGGCTTCCAGCAGGCCGCCCATGCCGCCGCCAGGGGTGACGCCCGCGGCCTGGCGCGCGTCTCCGCTACTGATCCCCTGGATCAGGTCTTCGAGCGAGGGGGGCGCGGCCTGGCGGCTGGGCGCGCTGCCGCCGCCGAGGATAGCGCCGATCATGTCCATCATCGGGTCGCTGGCTTGTTGGCCGCCACGGGGCTGCGCCTGCGCCTGCGCCGCGCCGCTGAGAATTGCTTTGAGGATTTCTTCCATTGCCATGGGTATAGGCTCCTTGAGAGAGGTGGGGAGGGGAAGGTGTGTGTCGTTTGGATGATTATGGATCAATTTGATAAACTCTGCGAATCCTGCCTGCTGCCACCGCCTTCACTTTGTGGTGGGGCTTGGCTCCGTTGCCCGTTGCAAATCTGGAACAACCGCCATGATCGATATCCTTTCCGCCTTCGGGCTTTCCTCCGCCGCCGGATTGAATGCCTACCTGCCCCTGCTGATTGTGGGGCTGCTGGCGCGTTTCAGCGATTTGATCACCCTCAAATCGCCCTGGGATACATTGCAGAATCCGTGGGTGCTGGGGGTTCTGGCCGTTTTGCTGCTGATCGAGATGACGGTGGACAAGATCCCGGCGGTGGATACGCTAAACGATGGCATCCAGAGTTTTGTGCGGCCGGCGGCGGGGGCGATGTTATTTGCGGCCAGCGGCAACATCATCAATGATATCCACCCGGCGCTGGCGCTGATCTGCGGGCTGCTGGTGGCAGGGGGCGTGCATGTGGCCAAGACGACTGCACGGCCGGTGGTGACCGCCACAACGCTGGGGGTGGGGAATCCGGTGGTGAGTGTGATCGAAGATGTGGCGGCGGCGGTAACGACGGTGATCGCCATTGTGCTGCCGGTGGTGGCTGCGATCTTGGTGGTGATGTTGCTGGCGCTGTTCGGACGCTGGTATCTGCGCCGGTATCTGCGCCGGCGCCAGTCTCATTAATTTAGCACACCTTAGCTTTTGCCATCCTGACAGTCCCCTTACAAAGGGCAAAACAGCAGTAACCTAGATTACATGTACCTGTTCACACAGGGCAGGCGTGAACAAGGGCGGAGAATCACGTCTGTTCGCTGCCGGCAGATCGTGGATCTATCGGCAGGGGAGATCAGGCGGCATGCGTCTGGCCGAAGCGGGTGGCAGGCAGGGCCAGCGCGCAAAGCCCGCCCAGCAAGGCCAGCCCGGCCACGCCGCGCAACACCCACGCCAGCCCCACACTGTCGGCAATCCAGCCGGCCACGGCCGCGCCTATGGCGCCGCTGGCAAAGATGAAACCCAGGGTCAACCCCGACGCCAGGGCCTGGCGGCCGGGCAGCAGCGCCTGCGCCATGACCACGGTCACGCTGAAGCCGGCGCCGGTGAGCATGCCGATGATAAAGATCAGGGCATGAAAGCCCAGCCCGGCAGCGCCCAGATAAAGCCACAGCACCGGCGTGACCACGAACAAACTGCCGGCCACCACGCGCCGCCGCCCCCAGCGGTCGGCCAGCCCCCCGCCCACAAGGTTGCCTACGGCGCTGCCGATCATCAGCATGGAAGAGGCGACGCCGTAGCGGGCCGGCGTCCAGCCGCTATCCTGCAGATATTTGGGCAAGAAGGTGGTGGTAGTGCTCTGCACCGTCATGCGGCTGAAGAGGAGCAGGGCGAAAAGCGCCAGCGCCAGGGCGCCGAACCGCTGGCTCGCCCGCGTTGAGTTCTGTCTGGCTGCGGGCGCAGCCGCGGGCCGGGGAAAGTGTTGTCTGCTCAATGTCAGCGCCGCCAGCAGCCCCAGGCCGGCCAAAAAGGCCAGGCTGGGCCGCCCCCACGTCTCGACCAACGTCCCCGCCACCGCCGGCCCCAGTCCCAGCGCGATCTGCCCGAACATGAAGAACATGGCTGTGGCCGTGGCCACGTGGCGCAGATCGACCTGACCGGCCCGCATCACCCCTTGGGGATGGAAGGCCGCGGAGCCAATGCCCGCCGCGGCCAGCGCGACCAGCGCGCCCCAGCCGGGCAACAGCGCGGCCAGGGCATAGAACCCCGCCAGCCACGCCACCCCTGCCGCGCCCAGGCGGCGCAGGCCATAACGATCCACCAACCAGCCAAACAGGGGCTGGGTGAGGGAATTGCCCAGCGTGTAGAACGTGGCCAGCAAGCCCACAGCCGTGTTGCTCAGCCCCAAACTGACGCTGAACAGGGCCAGAATCAAAGGCACCGTGCTGTTGAGCAGATCGACAGCAAAATGTGCGGTGATGTTTGCCAGGTAACGAGGGGTGCGTAGAAAACTAGGAAACATCGGCCCATTATAACGTTTCGCCACAGCGGGGAGAAAATGCTTTGCAAACCCGCGTAGGGTCGAGGGCGGCGGTGTAGGGTCGGTGGCGGTGGCGTAGGGTCGAGGCCAGCGGAGCGAGGATCTCGCTGGCAGCGAGAAGGTCTTCCCGCTGGCCTCGACCCTACGCGGGCGACCTTCTGGCGCCGCTGGCTTGGCTTCATCGCCTCATCGTCGCCCGCGCATGCGCCGATCTCAGCGCCGGCCAGCCGGAGCGAGCATCGATCGGCCGAATGCGTTGTACTTGCGCAATAATTCAGGGAAAAAAGCCCTAAAGATTTCAAAAACGTAACAATTCACCTAATGACAGAACAAGGTGAATTGTTACACCGAATCACCTATTGAATTCTATCTTCATATCTCGCAGGTTGATTATTGTTCCTGCTTGCACGAGAAAATCCATGCCAAGAATGCCGTTGATCTCGAAACCATAGTCCATGCCACCTATTTCGACTTCGAAATTGTTGATAAAACACTCTCCTAATTTCAAATAGTCTACTTTACGGGAAAAGACGACTTCACTGCCACCAACACCACGAATGGTATACAATGAATCTTCGGGAGAAGGGGTGATCTGAATAATTTGAACGAGATCGGCGGATAATATTGTGGTAGCCGATCCAGTATCAACGAGCACACTGGGTATTTCGATGGATGTGTCTTTATATATCACAAAAATACTCACAAATGGAATATTATCCCTCAACAACAACTGCATGTTCCCTCCGAATACCTAACCATTGTCTTTCGTGAATATCTAGCTGTTCACGGCTGGTATGTACGAAATAGAATTCGCGAAATGGATATAGCTGGTGAAGGCGACGGTAGGCTTGCATAGCCGCAGTGCCATCTACACAACGCTCAACCACGGCAATCTTGTCAAGCAGCCGTTGATAGGTGGAAGAGGTATGAGCTTGAAGAGCTTCAATGATAAGCCATTCGTTCGGATAAGCATTACGAATATCAGACCATTGCATGATAGCCTCCAATAGTTATAAAGATTGTAACATAAGACCAAAGAGTGGCAATACTGCTTTATATAGAACCAAGAAAGCGGATGGCCCTCTTACAACCAGCTAACGGGGGCATTTGGGAGTCATCCGAACCGTTCCGTCCGGCAGCCAGGGTGATGGCGCAGAGTCTAGCACTTTCCAAACCGGCGTACAAATGAGCACGCTGCCCCCGCGCCCAAACCCGCGTTGACAGAGCCTCGACAAACGTCGTATAGTGGGCGCAGGCGCGTGCCCATGGGCCGCGCCCTCCCTGCCCCCTCCTCCTCCTCCTGGCGCAAACGGACATGACTGCTATTTCTCATCCAATCGGGGACGAAGCGACAACGGCAGCCGCAGATGTGGGCGACGCGGCGCTGGTTGGGACGCCAATGGCCCTGTTCCAGCGCGTGCAGCAGGCCAAACAGGAATGGGAAGCGACCGCCGACGCCCTCGACGCCCTGATCTGCCTCGTCGACGCCACCGGCCGGGTGCTGCGCGCCAATCAGACCGTGGCCCGTTGGGGATTGGCCAGCGTGTACGAGGCCCCAGGCCGCGACTTCCACACCCTTTTGCACCCCCATTGCCCCGGCTGCGAGTTGCAGCGCCACCTCCTCCAGGCCCTGGCTACCGTTGCCCCCGGCAGCCCCTTCGTGATGGAGCAATATGATCCGGCGCTGGCCAAAGAGATAGAGATCGGCGTCTACCCGGTGAAAGGCGACCCCGCAGCCGGCCCGCACAGCGTCCTGGTGGCCCGCGATATCACAGCCCAAAAGGCCGCCGGCCGCTCCCTCACCCAATACGCCGCCCGCCTGGCGCTGGTGAACAAGATCACCGCCGCCATCCTGGCCGCCCACTCTCTGGCCGATGTTGTGGCCGCGGTGCTGGCCCATCTGCACACCCTCTTTGCTTACGATCAGGCCCTCGTCATCCTGCTCGATCTGCAAGGGCCCGGCTACACCTCTTTTGCCGCAGACGCCGCCGGACGCACGCACAGCCTGCACCACGCGGACGGCCAGGACAGACCGCCTATGCCCCCCTGCCTGCGCCTGGATCATCCCCTCTGCATCCTGCCCGACAGGGAGGGGCCGGCGCAGGCGGAAGACAATGCCCTGCCGGCGGGGATACAGGGCTGCGCCTGCGTTCTGCTCAGCGTGGAAGCCGAGATCATCGGCTGGATGCGGCTGGGTTTCGCCCGCGACCCGGCCCTCTCGTCCGACCACACCCCTCTGCTGATCGAGATCGGCGATCTGCTGGCCGTGGCCTGCCACCAGGCGCAACTGCGCGGGGGCTTGCGCCAGGCCAACGCTGCCCTGCGTCAGGCCAACCAGGCGAAAGATGAGATGATCCAAAACGTATCGCACGAACTGCGCACCCCCCTGGCCATCATCTCCGGGTATGTGGAACTGTTGCAAGACCAGGCGCTGGGGCCACTGCAGACGCTGCAACTCGACGCCCTGGAGATTATCGGCCTGCAAAATCGGCGCCTGGGGCAGATGGTGGATCAGTTGATCTCCTTGCAACTGGTGGACACGGCCCGGTTGAACAGGGCTCCGACCGATCTGGCGGCGCTGGTCTATCTGGCCCTGCGTTCCTGGCGGGCCAGGGCCGCGGAGGTGGGCATCGAACTGAGCGCCGACATCCCCTCTGGCCTGGGCGAGGTGGATATCGATATCCGTTTGTTCGAGCATGTGATCTACAATTTGATCGACAACGCCATCAAGTTCAGCAAGCCTGGGGGCCATGTCTCCCTCAGCGCCGCTATCCTCGGCGACCACTACCACCTGATCGTGCGCGATGATGGCATCGGCATCCCGGCGCACAGCCTCTCCCGCGTATTCGATCGCTTTTATCAGGTTGACAACCGCCTCAGCCGCGCTGCCCGAGGCATGGGCCTGGGCCTCTCCTTCTGCCAGAAGATCGTCGACGCCCACGGCGGTCGCATCTGGGTGGAGAGCGCCGGCCCCGACCAGGGCTGCACCTTTTACATCGCTCTGCCTCTGATCGTTCCCTGAGTTTTCTCCTTTCTTTTTTGCTATGTCCCGACAAGCCTGGTTCTATGTCACCGGCGTAATCATCGCCGGGCTCCTCTTGGCCGTGGGGATCAGCCTCCAGGGCTGGCCGGCGCAGACGCCCTGGACAGCTTTTGCCGCCCTGCTCCTGTTCGCTGCCGTGGCGCATCTGACCGGGGCCATGGGCGCGCATCATGAGATCTGGCAAACCAACCTGATCTTCCTGTTTGCGGGCCTGCTTTTGCTGCCGCCGCAGCTTTTTGTGTGGCTGGTAATCCTGCCCCACACCCTGGAATGGGCGAAAGAACGGTTGTTGCGCAGCGAACGCCTGAAGGAGTGGTACATCCAGCCCTTCAACATCGCGGTGCATCTGATCGCCGGGTATGGCGCTTACCGCATCTACTTGCTGCTCAATCCTGCCAACGACCTCCTCTACACCAGCAAGGCGATCCTGGCCAGCGTTCTCACCGCCCTGGTCTATATCACCCTCAACCATTATCTGGTGGGGCAGGCTTTTGTATTGGCGCGCGGCATCTCCTGGCGCGAATCGAAGCTGCTGGATGGCGAGAACCTGCTGGCCGAATTCGTGCAGTTGATCTTGGGCTACACCCTGGCTGTGCTCTGGCAGTTCAACCCCTGGCTCATCTTGCCGGCTTTGGCTCCGCTGGTGCTGATCTACCGCTCGCTGCGGGTGCCGCAACTGGAGCGCGCCGCCCAGACCGACGCCAAGACCGGGCTGTGGAACCTGCGCCACTGGCGCCTGCTGGCCGGGTCGGAGTTGGATCGGGCGCGGCGTTTTCAGCGGCCCCTGGCCCTGATCATGGCCGATCTCGATCATCTCCGCTCCATCAACAATGTCTACGGCCATCTCGCCGGCGATATCGTTCTCACCGGCATCGGCCAGATCATCAAGCAAAATTTGCGCGAGTTCGATATCGCCGCCCGCTTTGGCGGCGAAGAATTCGCCATCATTCTGCCCGAAGTCTCCCTGCACCAGGCCAGAGATATCGCCGAGCGCATCCGTCGGGCGGTGGAGCGCGCTTCTTTCGATGTGCGCAGCAGCTCGGAGCCGATCCATGTCACCATCAGCCTGGGCGTCATCACCTACCCCGATGACGCCGATTCGCTGGACGGGCTGATCCACAAAGCCGATCTGGCCCTGTACCACGCCAAATTGAGCGGACGCAACCGCGTGGCCCTGACCAACGACATCCCCATCTCCATCCACCTGGAGACGGCCAGCGTGCAGATGCTCAGCGGCGACCAGAGCAGCCTGCCGCAGGCGCAGACGCCTTCGCCGGCGGATGCGCCCGCGCCACCCCCGCGGCCGCGGCCCGCGGACGCGGACGCGGCCCCCCTGCCCACCGCCTCCAAGACCGAGCGGGCAGCAGAAGAATTTCTGGGCCGCCGCGCCCACATCCCCTATCGCATCGTCGTCGTCCTCCTGGCCAGCCTGCTGGTGCTGGCCGCCATCTACGATGAGCCGACCCTGCACCTGACGCCCATTTTCCTGTTCGGGGCGCTGGCGGTGCTTTCGGAACTGTTCACCGTGCGCATGTTCGGCTCCAGCTCCCTTTCGGTGGCCGCGGCCGCCGTCTTTGCCGTGGCTTTTCTGGATGGCGTCACCGGCGTGGCCATTGTCAGCGCCCTCATTGCCCTGGTGCAGTGGCTGCGACTGAAACCCGCGTTCTACAAAGTGCCGCTGAATTGGGCGGCCCACACCCTGGCCGGCATCGTCCCCTATGTCATGATCCGTTTCACCGGCCTGGAGATCAGCGTGGCCAATCTGGCGGTGTTGATCCTTCCCACCCTCGTCGCCGCTCTGGGCTACTATCTGGTCGAGACCAGCATCGTCGCCGCCGCCATCAGCCTGGCCCGGCAACGACAAAGCATCCTCGCCACCTGGCAGGAGCATTTTCAATGGCTGGCCGAGCATTATCTGGTGCTGGGCATCATCGGCCTGTTCCTGGCTGTGGCCTGGACGGCCATGGGCGCGGCGGGGGTCTTCGTCTTCGCCCTGCCCCTGGTGATGATGCATTATGTCGAGCGCCAATACACCAGCCGCACCGAAAAAAGCGTGCTGGAGCTGCGCCGCCTGAACGAGGAACTGGCCGCGGCCAACGCCGAGGTGCGCGCGGCCAGCGAATCGATCCAAAAATTGAACGAAGAACTCTTCCTGGTGCTTTCCAAGGCGATCGACGCCCGCGACCCCTACGTGCTCGGCCACGCCGCCCAGGTGGCCGAATACGCCACCCTCATTGCCCGTGAGCTGAATCTCTCCGACGAACAGACCGAGTTGCTGCGTCAGGCCGGATTCCTGCACGACATCGGCAAGATCGGCATCTCCGAGATCGTCCTGCACAAGCCCGACCTGCTCACCCCCAACGAGTACGAATACGTCAAAACCCATGTCACCATCGGCGCCGACCTGCTGCAAGCCAGTCAGAGCCTGCGCCCCCTCGCACCCTTCATCCGCTACCATCACGAGCGCTGGGATGGCAGCGGCTACCCGGAGGGGCGCAAGGGAGAGGAGATCCCCCTGGGCGCGCGCATCCTGGCCGTGTGCGACGCGGTAGAAGCGATGATCTCCGAGCGCACCTACAGCCCGGCCATGTCTTTCGACGCCGTGATCGCGGAGTTGAAACGCTGCTCTGGCGCGCACTTCGACCCGGAGGTGGTGGAGGCGCTGGTGCGGGTGTTGCAACGAGATGGGGAACGGGTGTTGGTCGATTCCAGCCGCACAGTGGCGCAGCGCCGCACCCTGGGGCGGTTTGGGCCGACTCCCACCCCCGCCCCTTCTTGACCCCCGGCCTTGGGCCCCGGTCCCGCTTGATTGCCTTTCGTGCCACTTAACCGCTATCATCCCCCCACCCCCCTTGCGCAGCGGCAGCCCCGCTGCCCCCACCCCCCTATGAGACCCCTATGAACCTGCAAGAGATCAAGGGCATTGGCCCCAAAACCGCCGAAAAACTGCTCGCCGGCGGCATCCAAACCTTTTCCCACCTGGCCGCGGCCACGCCGGAACAGCTCGACGCCATCGTCCAGGCTCCAGATTGGCGCAAACCAGATTATGCCGGTTGGATCGAGCAGGCCCGCAATCTGGCGCCAAAAACCCATCCCCATCAGGCCGAATTGCAAGCATTGGTGGCCGAACTCAACCAGTTTGCCACGGATCTGCAAAAGCTGGCGCCCGATTTCACCGTCCCCGCCTTCTCGCCGGCGCGGCTGCGCGCCCTGCTGCGCCAGAATGTGGATCGTTTTGCGGCGGGTACGCAACTGGGCATGCTGCGCGACCTGCAAACCATGCTGGAGGAAACCCCGCCGGAGGAGTTCCTCAACATCGAGACCTGGAAAGGGCTGTGGTTCACCCTCAATTATCTGCTGCAACAGGAGGCAGGCGAGCGCCGCGATCAGATCGGCTCCCGGCTGCGCGGCCTGCCCGGCCTGGGCGCGGTGGCCGACCTGCGGGAGATGTTGTCCGGCACCCCGCCGGAAGAATTCCTGAAGCTGGAGACCTGGAAAGGCATGTGGTTCATCGCCAACTATGAATTGCAGCAGCAGGCCCAGAGCCTGAAGCAGCGCCTGTTGGGATCGGAGGAGTAAAAGATCCCCGCCAGAGCGCGCGCTCCTATCCCATGATCTGCATCACCCCCACGCAAGCGCGACGGCTGGCCGTGGCCAAACAGCGGCTGGCCGCGCCTGGACTGAATTCGCCGCCGCCGCCAGCGGACGCCGCCGGCATCCTCGATCTATGCCGCGGCCTCGGCTGCGTGCAGATCGATCCCATCCAGGCGGTGGAGCGCACGCAATATCTGACGCTGTGGAGCCGGCTGGGGCCTTTCGACCGCCGCGCCCTCGACCATCTGATCTTCAGCGAAAAGAAACTGTTCGAATATTGGGCGCACGCAGCTTCGATCGTACTGACCGAGAATTACCCCATCCACCGCAATCAGGCGCAGCGTTGGCGGGAGAACATCGCCGCCGGGGGCAGCAATGACTGGGAGCGGCGCGTCAGCGCCTGGTTCCAGGCCAACGCCCCCTTCCGCGAGTATGTGCTGGCGGAGATGCGCCAGCACGGGCCGCGGGCGTTGAGCGATCTGGAAGACCGCTCGCAGGAAAACTGGGTGTCGAGCGGCTGGAGCCATGGCCGCCGCGTGGCCACGATGGTGCAGATGCTGTGGGAGACAGGCGAGGTGATGGTGGCCGCGCGCGCCGGATCGCAGAAAAAATGGGCGCTGGCCGAGCAGTGGCTGCCGGAGCACACCGCGCAGCCGCCCCTGCCGCTGGCAGAAACCACCCGCCGCGCCATCCTCATTGCCCTGCCCGCGCTGGGCGTGGCCACCGTCAAGCAGATCCGCAATCATTTCACCCGCGGTTTCTATCCCGAATGGGAGGCGGTGTGGCCCCGTCTGCTGGCCGCGGGCGTCATCCAGCCGGTGGAGGTGGCGGGCTGGCCGGGCGAATGGTTCATCCTCGCCGAGGATCTCGATACGCTGGCCCAGATCGAGGTCGGCTGGCAGCCCCGCACCACCCTCCTCTCCCCCTTCGACAACCTCATCGCCGACCGCGAGCGCACCGAGCAGATGTGGGACTTTCGTTACCGCATCGAGATCTATGTGCCGCCGGCCCGGCGGGAGTATGGTTATTATGTGCTGCCTATTCTGCACGGCGACCGGCTGATCGGCCGCATCGATCCCAAAATGCAACGCAAGACCCGCACGCTGCACGTGCAGGCCCTCTATGCCGAGGCGGACGCGCCGCCCGCGGCCGGGCCTGCCGTGGCCGCGGCCCTCGCCGATCTGGCTGCCTGGCTGGGGGCCGCGGCTGTCGTCTATGAGGCGCCGCCGCCGGCGATCTGGCGGGACGCGTTTTGACGGGGCAGGGGCAGGGGATCAGGCGCCGAAGCGGATCAGACGGTCGGCAAAGCCCATGGCCCAGGGGATGATCTCGGTGGCGTGGAAGAGGCCCATGGCCCCGCCCTCGCTGGCCCGCTCGCCAAAGGTGAGGGCGCTGTCCGGCATCACCTGTGCGCCCCAGAACAGGGTGGGCACGGGGTGATGGCTGTGGCTGCGCAATTTGGCCGGGGTGCTGTGGTCGCCGGTGACGATCAGCACCGCCGGATCCAGAGCCAGCAGCGCCGGCAGGGCCGCGTCCACCGCCTCGATCTCGTGGACTTTGGCCGCGAAGTTGCCATCTTCGCCATAGCTATCGGTCTTTTTGATGTGGATGAAGAAGAAATCGTAGTCGTTCCACACGCGGGCCAGCGCCGCGAACTCGTGCTGCGGGCGGTCGCCCGCGAACTCGATCACTTCCATGCCCACCAGTTTGGCCACGCCCTTGTACATGGGGTAAACGGCGATGGCCGCGGCCCGCAGTTGGTAGATGTCGGGGAAGCGGGGCAGGCCAGGGTCATGCGCCAGGCCGCGCAGGTTGAGGGAGTTGGCCTGCGGTTCGTCGGCGAGGAGGGCGCGGGCTTGCGCCACCCAGGCGTTCACCAGCCGGGCGGTGTGCGCGCCCTCTGGCGTTCCGCTTTCATCGGTCACCGGCAGGGGGGGCTTGCCCGCGACCAGGGGGTCGGTCTCGGTCAATTTGCCGCCCAGGCCCGGCCCGCGCAGGATCAGGGCGAAGCGATGTTCTTTGACCGGCTGCACGAAGACTTCGTAGCCTTCCGCTGCCAGGCTGGTGTGGGCCTGGAGCCGGGCGCACAGCCGCACGCATTCTTCGGTGCTGATGCGCCCGGCCCGGCGGTCGCTGATCCGCCCCTGAGCGTCGACGGTTGCGAAATTGCCGCGGGCGGCCAGATCGTGGGGGCCGAGGTCGAAGCCGATGCCCAGCGCCTCCAGCACGCCCCGCCCGATCTCGAAGCGCACCGGATCATAACTGAAGAGGCTGAGGTGGGCCGGGCCAGAGCCAGGGGTGACGCCAGGTCGCACGGGGATGGAGCGGCCGGAGCTGCCCTCACGGGCCAGGCGATCCAGATGGGGGGTGTGTGCGGTTTCCAGTTCGGTGCGGCCATCCGCCTGCAAAGGCAGGCCGCCGAGGCCGTCCATCACCAACAAAACGATTTTTTGGTTATTTTTTTGAGCCAGATGTCGATAAACAGCATGATCGATCATGGTATCACCGATGTGTCAGGCGGCGCAGCGCAGGGCGCTGACGCAGAAAGGGGGATGGACGAGCGCTCGTCCATCCCCCTTGGGCTGTGAGATGTACGGGAACCTAGACGAGCGCCTTCTCGGTCTTGGCGTCGAAGATGTGCATGTTGTCCATGCCCACGTTGAATTCAACCTCTTCCCCGGCATGTACGCGGGTGCGGGGGTCGACGCGGGCGACGAATTGCTTCTTGCCGGTGAGGCCGTAGACGAAGATCTCGTTGCCCATCAACTCGGTCACATCGACCTTGGCCCTGAGCAAGGCGGGGGTGATGCTGGGTGGGGTGAATTCGGCGGAGTGGATGTCATCAGGACGGATGCCGAAGATCACTTCCCGGCCGCGGTATTGGCGCAATTGCTGCGTCTTCTCCGCCGGCATCAGCAGGCGGAAGGAACCGCCATCCACCATCAACTGCCCATCTTGCTCGACCAGGGTGGCGTCGAAGAAGTTCATGCTGGGGCTGCCGATGAAGCCGGCCACGAACACGTTGTCGGGGCGGTTGTACAGGTTTTGCGGGGTGTCCACCTGCATGAGGATGCCATCCTTGAGCACGGCGATGCGGCTGGCCATGGTCATGGCCTCCACCTGGTCGTGGGTGACGTAGATGAAGGTGGTGGCGAGCTGCTGGTGCAGGCGAGAGATGTTGGCGCGGGTCTCAACACGCAGCTTGGCGTCCAGGTTGGAGAGAGGCTCGTCGAAGAGGAAGACTTGGGGGTGGCGCACGATGGCGCGACCCACAGCCACGCGCTGGCGCTGGCCGCCGGAGAGGGCCTTGGGCTTGCGATCCAGCAGTTGGCTGATGCCCAAGATCTCGGCGGCTTCCTTGACCTTGGCATCGATCTCGGCCTTGGGCGTTTTGCGCAGCTTCAGCCCGAACGCCATGTTGTCGTACACACTCATGTGCGGGTACAACGCGTAGGACTGGAACACCATGGCGATGTCGCGATCTTTGGGAGGCACATCATTGACCACGCGATCTCCGATCTTGATCGTGCCTTCGCTGATCTCTTCCAGGCCGGCCAACAGGCGCAGGGTGGTAGATTTGCCGCAGCCGGAAGGGCCGACATAGACCATGAATTCCCGATCGGCGATGTCGAGGGAGAGATTGTTGACGGCGACGACATCGCCCCAACGCTTGTACACATTTTCGTAGGTTACACTGGCCATCAGAAACTCCTTGGTAGGGGTTGTACGCCTGGCTCGTCAGCAGAACTGTGCGGTCGCCGGTACGGAGTTGGATGCCGGTGGGTAGGGGTACTGGCCCTGGAGCCACCGTGGCCTTCATATCCTTGCAGCCTCCGGGGGCGGGCATAACGCCGAAACCGTCTGGGCGGCCAGACAAAGAGGGGTTAAAACAAGAAAACGCGCGGGCGATGGTATACCTTGCTCGCGGTGGGCGAGTGCACACACCCCGCGTTCGTGTGCGATGCCGAACCTATGCCGGCGATTGGGATCGATCCAGAAGACACCTCCTTGGCGACAGCGAGGAATGGGGGTCGGATGATACGATGCCGGGATTATACGCCACACCCGCAGCAGTTGCCAAATGAGGGCTTGGGGGCTGGCAGATCCCCCTGTAGTTTTTAATGATTAATGATTGTTTGCATGTAATGATCGCTGATTAATCATTAATCATCAATCATTAATTTTTTAATCATCAATCAATGACGCGAGTCCGCTCCCCCCCTTGCGCGGGGGAGATTTTCGTGGTATGCTGCCCATGACGCACTGCGTTATGAGGTTACGATGAACGAATCACACCACGTTTTCACCACCGACGCCGGTTTGCAGGTGCGGGTGCGGCCCCTCTATCCCGATGACGCCCCCTTCCTGATTGATATTTTCGCGCATCTCGGCGTCGAAAGCCGTTATCTCCGCTTCCACCGGGCCTTCTCCTCCCTGCCCACCCACCAGATCGTGGGCGAGGCCACGGCCATTGCCCAGACCACCTGGCGTCATGGCCGGGGGTGGCTGGCCTTTGCCGACCTGCCCAATGAGCCGGACGCGGCGGTGGGCGGGGTGCGGTGGGTGCGCACCCATGGCGACGAGGCCGAGATCGCGCTGACGGTACGGGACGACATGCAGGGGCAGGGCATCGGCCGTGAATTGCTGCGCATTGCCGTGGAGCAGGCCCGCGCCGACGGCATCCACACCCTCACCGCCGTGGTGCAGGCCAACAACCGCGCCATCCAGCGCCTGCTCGGCGCCTCGCCCTGGCCGGTGCAGCGCAGCATCCACGCCGGCGAAATGTTTATCGCGGTGGATCTGCGCGGGGCCGAGTCGTACGCGCTGGCCTGAAGCGTGGCCGCAGCGAGCGTCGCCTTCCTCTCCCTCGCCGCCTGCCCATGTCCCGCCTCCATCTGTTGGTGTTGTTGCCGGTCTCGCCCTTGCCGGTTTTTTCCGGCGGGCGACTGCGCATGCTGGAAGTGCTGAAGCGGCTGGCCCCGCGCCACGATGTGACCGTGGTCAGCTTTTGGCGCACCGAGGAAGAACGGGCCGGCTTGCGCACACTGGCCGCGCGCTGGCCGCTGGAAGTGATCGGCGTGCCCTACACCAGCCCGGGGCGGGGAAGGGCGCTGCCCGCGGCCGCGGCGTGGCGGCTGCACGGCATGGGCCGGGGCTGGCCCGCGGCGGTGGCCAGTTGGCGCCAACCCGCCATGTTCAGGGCGCTGGATCAGGTGCTGGCCCGCAAACCGGTTGACTTGATCCAGATCGAATTCACCTTTCTCAGCCACTACGCCCTGGCCTACGCCGGTATCCCCCGGCTGCTGATCACCCACGACATCTTCGGCGTCAGCTTCGCCCGCCGCGCCCAACTGGCCACAACCTGGAGCGAGCGCTGGCGTTTGCAACAGCAGGCGCGGCAGTGGCGACGTTACGAAGCCGCGGTCTACCCGGCCTTCGACGCCGTAGGCATGATGTCGGAACAGGACGCGGCCCTGGCCCGACAACTGGCCCCGGACGCCAACCTGGTGATCTTGCCCAACGGCGTGGACACGGAAACGCTGCGGCCAGGTAAGATGCGGGGGCAGGTACAGCGTCTACTCTTCGTCGGCTCCCCCACCCATCCCCCCAACCTCGACGCCGCCTGCTGGCTGCTCACGGCCATCTGGCCGGCGCTGCGCCACCGTCACCCCCACCTTGTTCTGACCCTGGTCAATCTCGATCATCCCCAGGTGCACGCCTGCGCCGCAGAGGGCGTTGAGATCACCCCTCGCCTGCCCGACCTGACGCCGGTTTACCGCCAGGCCGATATTGCCCTGGCGCCTTTGCGCGCCGGCTCTGGCACGCGTCTCAAGATCTTGGAGGCCTTTGCCTGCGGTGTGCCGGTGGTCAGCACCCCCCTGGGCCACGAGGGGATCGCGGTCACGCCCGGCCAGCATCTGCTCAGCGCGGACGGCGCCGCCAGCTTCATCGCGGCCATCGACCGTCTGCTGGCGGATGAACCGCTGCGCCGCCATCTGGCAGAACAGGCCCGCGCCCTGGTGGTGGAGCGCTACGATTGGGAGCAGATCATCCGCCAACACGAAACCGTCTATCACACCCTTCTCACCCCTGCACACACGCCATGAACCGATCCCTGCCCCTCCTCATCCTGATGGCGCTGGCCCTTGCCGGCTGCGGCTCTGCCGCACCGACACCGACGCCTGAACCGGCGCCGACGCTGGCCGCCCCGGCTGCCGTCGCCACCCCCACCCTGCCCGCGCCGCCAAGTCCCCCCGCTGCCGCCGCCGCGACCGCCACGGCGCCGGCAACGCCAGTCTCCTCATCTGCTGCCGCCACAGCGACGCCGGCCCTGACGGACTGGGCCGATTTCGAGAGCCGCAGCCCCGAGGGCCATTACCAGCGCGGCAATCCCGACGCCCCCATCCTCATCCGCGACTATTCCGACTTCTTGTGAGGCGCCTGTCGCTCCCACGTGTTGGGAACGGAACCGGCGCTGATTGCAGACTATGTGCGCACAGGCAAAGCCCGCCTGGAATTCTGGCACATCACCGACTTTGGCAACGCCTCGCTGCAAGCCTCGGCCGCGGCGGAGTGCGCGGGCGAGCAGGGCGCGTTCTGGCGCATGCACGACATCCTTTTTGCCAATCAGGGCCATCTGCGCACGGGCAGTGTCACGACCCTGGCCGCGCTGGCCGAGACCATCGGCCTGGATGACGCCGCCTTCCGCCAATGCCTGGCCACGGGCGAGGCCCAAGAGCGCGTCCGCGAGATCGACGCCGCAGTCAAGGCCCGCGGGGTGCGCTTCCGCCCCAGTTTCGAGATCAACGGCCAATTCATCCAGGGCTCGCCCCCGCTGGAGCAATGGCGACAGATACTCGACGCGCTGTAGACGATAGACGATGGACGAAGGAGGATAGACGATGGACGATGGATCACGCGTCGCCATCGTCCATCGTCCATCGTCTATCCTCCTTCGTCGTCTCATCCAGGTTAGGATTTCCTGCCGGATCCCAGGTACAATGGCCGCTCTTGACCTTTTCATCCCCTTTTTCGGAGTCTTAACCGCGTGTTGGAACGAATCTGTGTTTTTTGTGGCTCGAACCCGGGCCGCAACGGGGCCTTTAGCGCCGCGGCCCGGGCCACAGGCCGCCTGCTGGCCGAGGAAGGCATCACCCTGGTCTATGGCGGGGGGCTGACCGGGCTGATGGGCGCGGTGGCCGATGGCGCCCTCGCCGCCGGCGGCCGCGTCATCGGCATCATCCCGCAGAGCATGAACCTGCCGCGCGTGGTGCACGAGGGCCTCAGCGAACTGGTGGTGGTGCAGACGATGCACGAACGCAAAGCCGCCATGGCCCACCTCTCCGACGCGTTCATCGCCCTGCCCGGCGGCCTGGGCACCTTCGATGAATTATTCGAAACCCTGACCTGGAGCCAGCTCGGCTATCAGGCCAAGCCGATCGGGCTGCTCAACATCGATGGCTATTTCAACCCCCTGGTGGGACTGATCGACCATGCCGTGGCCTACGGCTTTGTACAGCCGCACCACCGGAATGTGTTTGCGGCGGCGGCGGAGGCCGCGGATCTGCTGGCCACGCTGCGCGCCTTCCAACACCCCTCGCTCAGCAGCAAGTGGACGGAGCTGCACCCGTAACCTGCCATGGATTGGCTTCTCTTTCTGGCCGTGATCGGCGCCGGGTTTGCCGCTGGCTTTATCAACACCCTGGCCGGCAGCGGCTCTGCCCTGACCCTGCCCCTGTTGGTGTTCATGGGCCTGCCCGCCACTGTGGCCAATGGCACCAACCGCATCGGCGTGCTCTTACAGACGGCTGTCAGCACCTGGACATTCCACGAAAAAGGCAAGATGCCCTGGCGGGAAGCGGTCTTCCTGCTCATCCCCTCGGTTTTGGGCGGGGTGGCCGGCGCGGCCATTGCCGTCGACCTGGACGAACAGCGCATGCGCCAGGCTATCGGCGCCATGCTCATCCTCACCTTCTTCCTGATCCTGTTCGATCCCACCCGCTGGCTGAAGGGCCGCGTCGGGGGCGCGCGGCAGCCGGGCGGGAAGGAATGGATCTTGTTCTTTTTCGTCGGGCTTTACGGCGGTTTCATCCAGGCGGGGGTGGGCATCTTCATGTTGGTGGGGCTGGTGCTGGTGCTGGGCAACAACTTGATGCATGCCAACGCCGTGAAATCGCTGCTGGTGCTGGCATTGAACATCGCGGCGTTCGTCGTCTTCGTGCGTAATGGCCAGGTCGATTGGTTGCTGGGCTTTGTGCTGGCCATTGGCAACATCGCTGGGGCGCGGGTGGCGGCATTGATGGCCACCAAAGAATGGGCGCAGGTATGGGTCTACCGCCTGCTGCTGGTTGTGGTCGTCTATTCAGCGGTGCAGATGTTCCTGGGCTAAGTGTCGGGCTAGCACAAGCTGCCTCATTTTGAAATACATCCGGATTTGCCCCAATGCTTGCATTCTGCTATGCTTCCGGCACGCCAATCATCACCCCCTCCCCGGGAAAATAAATTGATACCTCCTTGCCGGCTCTCGCCCCACACATCCCCACGCTCGCCAACGTGCTGTGTGGTTGCCGGCGCCCACTCGCCATCTCGCCATGACACCTGACAATGAACTGGAAAGCCTCAGCCTCGCCGAATTGCGCGCCCGCGCGCGGGGGGAGGGACTGGGCGGCTATAGCCGCCTGAACAAACCGGAACTGATCAAGCTGCTGCATGAGCACGCGCCCCCTGCGCCAGCGCCCGTTTCCGCGCCGGCCCCTGCCGCGCCCGCGGAACCGCCGCAGGAAGAAGTGACCGGCTATCTCGACATCAGCAAGGATGGCCGCGGCTATCTGCGCGGCCGCCGCATGATCGAAGGCAAACACGATGTCTACGTCTCGCCGGCGCAGATCAAACGGTTCGGCCTGCGCAACTCCGATTACATCCGTGGGGCAGTGCGCAAACCGAAAAATGGGGAAAAATACCGCAGTCTGCTTGTCGTCACCGGCGTCAACGATATCGATCCCGAAAATATCGCCGACCGCCCGCAGTTCGACACCCTGGCGCCGGTCTTCCCCGACCGCCAATATGTGTTGGAGACCAAACCGCACATCCTTGCCACCCGCATCATCGATCTGGCCTGCCCCATCGGCCGCGGCCAGCGTGGGTTGATCGTCAGCCCGCCCAAAGCGGGACGCACGACCATCCTCAAACAGATCGCCAACGCCCTCAGCCAAAATTATCCCAATCTGCACCTGATGATGGTGCTGATGGGCGAGCGTCCGGAAGAGATCACCGATATCAAGCGTTCGGTACAGGCAGAGGTGATCAGCGCCACCTTCGACGAGCCGGTCGAGCAGCATGTGCGCCAGGCCGAGATGGCGATCAATCGGGGCATCCGTCTGGCCGAGCTGAAACGGGATGTGGTGATCCTGCTCGATTCGCTGACGCAGTTGGTGCGCTCCTACAACCTGGTGCTTTCCCCCAGCGGCCGCCTGCTCGATGGCGGGCTGGATGCCGCGGCGCTTTACCCGGTCAAACGTCTGTTTGGCGCCGCCCGCAAGCTGGAGAACAGTGGCAGCGTCACCATCATCGCCACCTGCCTGGTGGGGACGGGCAGCCGCATGGATGATGTCATCTACGAAGAGTTCAAGGACACCGGAAATATGGAACTGCGGCTGGACCGCAGCCTGGCCGAGCGGCGCATCTTCCCTGCCATCGACATCGAGCGCAGCGGCACCCGCCGCGACGACCTGTTGCTGGGGGATGAGGTGATCCAGAAGGTGTGGACCATGCGGCGCATGATCGAGACCCTACGCGCCAATCAGCCCGCGGTGGAGCCGATGCTGGCCGTGCGTGAACGGCTGCGCCGCACCCGCAACAATGCCGAATTTCTGGCTTCGTTGGCCTAACGCCTGGTGGCCAATGCTGCGCTCGCCCGCGGGGACGCGGGCGTCTGGCGCCTCACCCCATTTGGCATGATTGCTTACACATGCTATAATCCGCCTCCCTTTCCCTCTGCCCGGACGATCAGGCTTTGTCGTTGCCGTTCACAACACATTCGGCGTGTTGCGCCCGGCGCCTGATCCACAGAAGCTGATTCTCTGTGACCGGGTGCAGTATTGTCCGTCGAGGACGACGAACCAGCATGCCAGAACGCTCCCCATCCCAGCCCGACGCTTCCCCCTCCGATTTAGACGGGCCGGACCAAGCCAGTTGGGGCCCCGGTTACCATTTGTGGCTGCGTTTACGCCGCGAATGGGCAGGACAGGGCGCCGACCAGCCCATTTCTATACGCCTTGCCTCCCATCTTGCCCTTTTCATCGTGGCGATGGGTTTTTTGTTGTTCAGTCGTCTGCAACTGCCGCAATGGCAGGTGCAGGAGATCGCGCTGCTGGAGGCGCCGCCCGCCACAGCCACGCCGATCACTTTGCAACAATTGGTGATGGCGCGTGGCGGCCCCAATGTCAGCGCCACCGGCCCCCTGATGCGGGCAGCCGTGCCCTTCACCACCATTCCGGAGCGGCCCCGCCTGGATATCGAGATATACAGCGTGCGGCCGGGCGATACGGTTTTTGACATCGCCGCCAAATTCGGGCTGAAGCCGGAGACCATCATGTGGTCGAATATCGAACTGGAGCTGAATCCCGACCTGCTGCGGGTGAATGATGAACTGGTGATCCTGCCGGTGGATGGGGTGTATCACCAGGTGAAGAAGGGGGACACGATCACCGCCCTGGCCAAGCGCTACAAAGTGCAGCCCGCGGCCATCGTGGGCTATGCCTGGAACGAGCTAAACAGCGCCGACGAGCCCTTGCCGGCGGAGCGGTATCTGATCATCCCCGGCGGCGAGAAGCCATTCGTGCCGCGGCGGGTGAGCGTCTACAACGGTCCCATCCCGCCGGGCGCCCGCAAGGGCACCGGCACCTTTGTCTGGCCGGCCAGCGGCACCATGACCCAACAGTATTGGAATGGGCACCGCGCCATCGACATCGCCAGTTGGACAGGCGCGCCAGTGGTGGCTTCCGATTCTGGCTATATCGTCTATGCCGGGTGGAATGATGACGGCTATGGCAATCTGGTGATCATCAATCATGGCAATGGCTACCGAACCTATTACGCGCATCTCAACATCGTTTTGGTGCGCACAGGCGAATCGGTGGGCCAGGGCCAGCATATCGGGTCGATAGGCAGCACCGGCCGCAGCACCGGCCCCCACCTGCATTTCGAGATCCGTTTCAATGAGGTCTTGCGCAATCCGTTAGGATTTTTGCCGCCAGCCCCGTGAATGAATTCACGGTCTGTTACCATAAACCTGCTAAAGCAGGTTGTTGTGGTGTGATGACGCCATAAAAACCCGTTTCAACGGGTTTCCTCGTATCAGACGCCGAATTCATTCGGCGGTTCATTCTGGCTGCTCTTCCCTGCCCCCCCGCTCCTCCACCCACCGCCACATCGTCCAGGCGGCCAGGATCACGGCCACAAAAGCATAGGAAAGGGTGACCAGAAAGCCCCAGCTATCGAACAGCCAGATGACGATGCTGTCGGTGATGCTGCGCATGCCGGCCCCGGTCATGGCGCCCATGGCCAGCATCGTCGCCCTGCTGCCGGGCCGCTGGTCCGCCAGCAGGGTGATGCCGCTGACAATGTTGTATTCGATGCCGGTGGAGATGAGGGCGAAACCGATGATTAGGGTGGAGAGGGAGCGATTCAGCCAGGGCATGAACAGCAGGATGAGGATGAAATAGACGGCGCCGCCCAACAACCCCCGGCGTCTGCCCACACGATCCAGCACGATGCTGGCGACGATCGATCCCACCAGTTCCGCCACGCCGATGATGCCCGCCACCTGCCCGATCTGCGCCGGCCCCAGCCCAAAATTGCGCTCCAAATGCACCCCCCACACCACGAAAAAGGTCTCGGTGGCCATGAAAAAGGCGGCGAAGGCGATCAACGATCCGGCGGCGCTGCGGTCGCGTAAGATAGCGCGGGCATTGGCCCACAAAGAGGTGCGCGCCGCGGCGCGCCGCGGCACATCGGGCGGCATCAGCCCGACCAGGATCAGCAAGGTGAAGATGCTGCCAAAGCTGAGCAGGCGGAAGGGCATTTGCCAGGAGGTGGCCGCGATCAGCCAGCCCACCAGGGGCAGGATGGCGATGCCGATGATCGCCCAGCTATACTCGACCGTGGCCAGCGCCCAGCCCCGCCGCGTGGCCGGCGCGTGCTCGCCCACGTAGGCCTGCATCAAGGGCATGAACAGAGCGTCGCTGAGGCCAAGCAGGGCAATGGCGCCCAAGCCTGACCACAGCCCGGCGGCCAGGCTGAACCAGAGCAGGCCCGCCGATTGCGCCAGAATGCCCACCAACAGCAAGCGTTTGGGGCCGTGACGGTCGGCCAGGTTGCCGAAAAGGGGGGCCAGCATCACCATGGCCGTGCGCACCATCATCAGCGCGCCCATCGCCGTCAGGCTGATGCCCAGGCCGCGGGCATATTCGGGGATGAAGGGATACATCATGCGCGTGCCGGTGTCGCGCACCAGCCGCACGACGATGGCCAGCAACACAAAACGGAGCAGCGCCCGCCCCACCAGCACACCCGTTTCGACTCTCATACGCCCAGATGCTCCACCAGCCACGCCGTCGCCGTCTGCACCAGCCAGGATCGATGCGCGCTGAAGGCGTGATCTGCCCCGGCGGCCATGACCAGTTGGCAGCGCGGGTTGGCCGCGGCCAGATCGGCGGCCAGATAAGGGGGCGTCACCTCGTCGGCGTCGCCCTGCAGCAGCAGCATGGGCAGGGCCAGATCCGGCAGCAAGTGCACGGGATTGGCGGTCCAGGCCTGGCCGATCCAGGCTTTTTGCAGGCCCGCGGGCGTGGTTCCGCTCAAAAAGGGGCTGGCCGCGGCCGCAAAATCGGCCGAGAGAGAGAGTTCGAGGAAATCGGCTACCGGGGCCAGCAGCACCAGGGCCTGCGCCAGATCGGGCCGGGCATGGGCAAACTGGATCGCCTGCGCCCCTCCCAGGCTGTAGCCCAGCAGCGCCAGCCGATCCCAGGCAATGGGCCAGGCGCTGTCCCGCAGATAAGCGCACAGCGCCGCGGCATCTTCCTGCACGCCGGCGAGGGTATAATCGCCGCCGCTGCCCCAGCAGCCGCGCGGGCTCCAGATTAGGGCATTCCAGCCGCGATCGCGCAGGGCATAGGCGATGTCCCAGTTCTTTTCGGCGCCGGGGAAGCCATGGAAGAGCAGGCAGGTGGGCCGCGGCCCCTCCCCCCCGCCCAGATAGAGGAATCCGATCAGATCGGCCCCGCGGCTGGGGAAATGGAAGGCCTCGATGCCGGGTGTGTGTGTGGTCATGCCCCGCATTGTGATGGGATGATTGACAATTGTCAATTGCGCGCAGACAATGGCAGGCATGGATACGATCACCCTCACCGCCATCGCCCGCGAACTGGCGGAGACTGTGGTGGGCGGCCGCGTGCAGGCGGTGACGCAACCCGATCCCCTCAGTCTGGCCCTGGAGATCTACAGCCGGGGCGAGCGGCAGTGGCTGCTGCTCGACGCCAACCCTGTGCAGCCGCGGCTGCATCTGCTGCCGGCCAAGGCCCGGCGGGGCGTGGAGAGCGACGCTCCCCTGCTGCTGCTGGCCCGCAAATATGTGGATGGGGCGCGGCTGTTGGCAGTGACGCAGCCCCCCTGGGAGCGGGTGCTGCACCTGCATTTCGTGCACGCGCAGGCCGGGCCTAGCCTGTTGGCGGCGGAGATCATGGGGCGGTGGAGCAATCTGCTGCTGCTCGACCCCGGCGGCGCCATCCGCGAGGCCCTGCGCCGCTTTGGCCCCGGCCAGAATCGCTGGCGCGTGATTCTGCCGGGCCATATCTACCAGCCCCCGCCCCCGCAGGCGGCCCATCTTTCACCCGACCAGGTGACGCTTTCCGACCTGGAGCGCTTGCTCAACCAAACGCCGGCCGGGACGCCGGTGTGGCGGGCCTTGCAGGGGCGCGTGGCCGGGCTTAGCCCCTTGCTGGCGCGGGAACTGGTCTACCGCGCCAGCGGCGAGACCCTGGCCGATGTCAGCCACGCCAACATGGGGGCCGCGGCCCTGCTCGACGCCCTGATCTGGCTGCGGGGGCTGTCCCAGCAGGGGGGATGGGCGCCTAGCCTGGCCTTCGACCCCGCAGGGGAGGCGCCGGTGGCCTTCGCGCCCTATGAACTGACGCATCTCGGCCACTGGCAGCCGTTGCACAGCATCAGCGCCGCGGCCCATGCCTTTTACGAAGCCAGCATAGGCGCGGATGCCTACGCCGGACGGCGATCGCAGGTGGAGGCATTGCTGGCTGCGGCCCGCAAAAAGCTGGAGGGCCGCCGCGCCAGCCTGGGCGAGCAGGCCGTCAGCGAAGAGGAGGCGGCGGATCTGCGCGCGTGCGGCGAGTGGATCCTGGCCTATGCCTGGCAGGTGCAGTCGGGGGCCGCGGAATTGCTGGCCGACACCGGCGCCGGCTTGCTGCGCATCCCGCTGGATCCGGCCCTGAGCGCGGCGGAAAACGCCCAGGCCTACTTCGGGCGCTATCGCAAGGCCCAGAAATCGGCGCAGCGCCTGCCCGATCTGCTGGCCGCGACCGACCGCGATCTGGCCTATCTCGATCAGTTGCAGAGCGATTTGCAATTGGCCGACAACGCCCCGCAGATCGAGGAACTGCGAGAGGCGCTGCTGGAAATGGGGATCGTGGCGGATGCCGGGGGCAAGAAACGCCCGCCCATGCCCCGCTCGCAGCCGCTGCAACTGCGTTCGCAGGATGGATTCACCATCTTGATCGGGCGCAACGCCCGCCAGAACGAGGAGATAACCTGGAAACTGGCCCAGCCGGAGGATGTGTGGCTGCACGCCGCGGACGCGCCCGGCGCGCATGTGGTGATCCGCACCGCGGGCCGGCAGCCGCCGGCGACGACGCTGGCGCAGGCGGCCAGTTGGGCGGCGTGGCAGTCGCAGGCCCGCGACCAGAGCAAGGCCGCGGTGCTCTACACCGAGCGCCGGCACCTGCGCAAATTCAAGGGGGCGCGGCCCGGCCAGGTGCGCGTGTTGCAGCACAAAAGCCTGACTGTGACGCCCGCCCCGCCGCCTCAAACTTGACACCCGCCGCCCAATCCTCGACACTGGAACCCCCACACTGCCGCGTCCTTCCCCCATCCTGCATGACCATGCCTACCCCAATGCTGCGCCAGATCGAAGAAGATAAACACTGGTGGTTTGCCACCCGCACCCGCGCCATCCTGGCCCTGCTCGACCGGTACGCAGGCGAGGGCAAGCAAGGGCGTAGCGTGCTTGATGTGGGCGCGGGCGCCGGCAACATGATGCACCATCTGGCCCATTTTGGCGACGCGATCGGCCTGGAATTCAACCCCAAGCCGATCCCTGTGGCCCACGCCCGCGGTTTCGATGTGCGCCAAGGTTCCGCTACCGACATGCCTTTCGCCGACGCCAGCTTCGACATCGTCGCCCTGCTCGATACGGTGGAGCACATCGCCGAGGAACGCGCCGTCTTTGCCGAGAGCTTTCGCGTGGCCCGCCCCGGCGGTGTGTTGGTGGTGACGGTTCCCGCCTTCATGTGGCTGTGGAGCCAAAACGATGTGATCAACCTGCACCAGCGGCGCTACACCGTGCCCGAACTGACCGAGAAGCTGAAGGCCGCGGGCTGGCAGGTGGAGTATTGCAGCTATAACTTCGCCGCCATCTTCCCCCTCTCCGCCGGGGTGATCCTGCTGCGCAAACTGTTGCACCGCGAGCCGCAGATGGCCTCGCCCCACTTCGATGAGGACGCGTATCAGGTGGAGATGGAACCCGCGCCGGCGCTGCTCAACGGCATCCTGGAAGGGATAGGCAAGGTAGAGGTGGCGCTGCTCAAACGTATGCGCCTCCCCGTCGGCACCAGCATCATCGCCATGGCGCGTAAATAGCCGCGGCAAGGCCCTCAAGCACACCCATGACCGATCCCACTCCCAAACCGGACGATTTCTCCTGGGAACGCTGGCTGTTCGACGGCTTGAAAGCTTTGCGTCGCATGCTGTTCCGCTATGATTTCGGCCTGCCCGACGATTTTTGGTATCACCTGGAGCGCGCGGCCCATGAATTGCTGACCGCCGGCCGCATCCTGGTGAAGACCCTGTTGCAGCGCCGCCGCGGCCGCCAGAGTGACGCGCCGCGCGGGGAGATCGAGATCGAATGGGAATGACCAGGGAAATAACTAATAACTAATGATTAATCATTAGTTATTAGTTATTAAATTGTGTCGCGAGCGATGTATTTTTGTAACAATTCACCTTATTTTGTCATTGCCAGGGGCGATAGCCCCGAAGCAATCCCCAACGCTGATTGACATCCCCCAAATTGACGAACCACCTTGGAGATTGCTTCGCCTTTTTAATCCTTAATCTTTACCGGAGTTGCTTCGATGACCTACCCACGCCAACGCACCCTCATCCTCGGCGCTGCCGGCCGCGATTTTCACAACTTCAACACCAGCCTGCGCGGCGACGACCGCTACGAGGTCATCGCCTTCACCGCCACCCAGATCCCAAACATCGCCGGGCGGCGCTACCCCGCGGCCCTGGCCGGGCCACTCTATCCCGCCGGCATCCCCATCTGGCCCGAGGCGGAGCTGGAGCAGATCATTGCCGAGCACAGCATCGCCGAGGTGATCTTTGCCTACAGCGATGTCTCGCATGAGTACGTGATGCATCTGGCCGCGCGCAGTGTGGCCGCGGGCGCCAATTTTCGCTTGCTGGGCGGCCAGGCCACGATGCTGGCCAGCAGCAAACCGGTCATCGCCATCACCGCCGCCCGCACCGGCAGCGGCAAGAGCCAGACCACGCGCTATGTCACCGATGTGCTGCGCCAGATGGGATTGAAGACGGTGGTCGTCCGCCACCCCATGCCCTACGGCGACCTGACCCAGCAAGTGGTGCAGCGGTTCGCGGCGTACAGCGATCTGGACAAACACCACTGCACCATCGAAGAGCGGGAGGAATACGAACCGCACATCGACCGGGACATGGTGGTCTACGCCGGCGTCGATTACGAGGCGATCCTGCGGCAGGCCGAGGCCGAGGCCGATGTGGTGCTGTGGGATGGCGGCAACAATGACCTGCCTTTCTTCCGCCCCGATTTGCAGATCACGGTGGTGGATCCGCACCGCGCCGGGCACGAGACCCGTTATTGGCCCGGCGAAGCCAACGTGCGCATGTCCAGGGTGATCGTGATCAACAAAGTGGATACGGCCGATCTGGAAGACATCGCCGCGGTGCGGGAGAATGTGCGGGCGCTGGCCCCGCAGGCGCAGATCGTCGAGGCCGCGTCCCCCATCTTCGTGGAGGATCCCGCGGCGATTCGCGGGCGTCGTGTGCTGGTGGTCGAGGATGGTCCCACCCTGACGCATGGCGAAATGAGCTATGGCGCCGGCGTGGTGGCGGCGCGGCGCTTCGGCGCTGCCGAGATCATCGATCCGCGGCCCTGGGCGGTGGGCACGATCGCCGACACCTATCGCAAATACCCCACCACCGGCGCGGTGCTGCCGGCCATGGGCTACGGCCAGGCGCAATTGGCCGACCTGGAAGCGACCATCCGCCAGACGCCCTGCGACCTGGTGATCGTGGGCACGCCCATCGACTTGCGCCGGGTGATCACCATCGACCAGCCCAGCCAGCGCGTGCGCTATGAATTGCAGCCGATCGGCCAGCCCGATTTGCAGACGATCTTGCGATCAGAGGATTGGTAGGCTGGTGATGCAAAGGTGCGTCTTGTGAATTCTTTTAGACGGTATATTCTGGCAATGTTGCGTCAGTGGCCATTTGCCATTCCTTTGCTTTTCCTCGCTCTCTTCTTTTTCTATCCCCTTATCGCTATTTTTCGCCTCAGCCTCTTTGAGGATGGGCGTTTGGCCCTGACGGCGCTGCGCCCGCTGATCGAAAAACCGTATTACGTCGGGGTGTTGTGGTTCACCACCTGGCAGGCGGCGGCCAGCACCGCCGGCGCGCTAGGCCTGGGGCTGCCCGCGGCTTTCATCTTCGCCCGTTTCCGGTTCCCCGGCAAGACGCTGCTGCGCGCGTTCACCACCCTGCCCTTTGTCATGCCCACGGTGGTCGTGGCCGCGGCCTTCAGCGCCCTGCTCGGCCCGCGCGGGCTGGCCAATGACCTGCTCGCCGGCGTGGGCCTGCCCCCGCTTGCCCTGCAAAACACGATCTGGATCATCCTCATCGCCCACATTTTTTACAACACATCGGTGATCATCCGCATCGTCGGCGGGTTTTGGGCGCACCTGGACCCGCGGCTGACCGCGGCTGCGGCAGTGTTGGGGGCCAGCCCCTGGCTGCGTTTTCGCCGCATCACCGCGCCCCTGCTGCTGCCCGCCATTGCCGCGGCCGGAGCGCTGGTTTTCCTGTTCAATTTCACCAGTTTCGGCGTCATCCTCATCCTCGGCGGCCCCGGTTTCGCCACCCTGGAGGTGGAGATCTACCGCACGGCCGTGCGTTTGTTCAATCTGCCGGTGGCTGCGGCCCTCTCTCTGCTGCAAATGCTCTTCACCCTGGGCTTGATGGCGCTCTACACCCGTTTGCAAGCCCGCCTGGCCGCCCCGCTCGAGTTCCGGCCCGCGGCCCACACCCAGACGCCGCCGCGCAGCCTGGGTCAGCGCAGTTTTCTGTTTGGGACATTGATCCTGCTGGGACTGTTCACCCTCAGCCCCCTGCTGGCCCTGCTCTGGCGCAGCCTCAGCCTGGGCGGGCAGATCGGGGTACAGCACTACGCCGACCTTTTTGTCAACCGCTCCGATTCGGTTTTCTTCGTCACGCCCATCATCGCCGCCCGCAACTCCTTGCTCATTGCCCTGGCGACGGTGTGCCTCTCGTTGATCGTCGGCCTTTCCGCCGCCTATTTGCTGGCGGGGGATCGCAAACGCCGTCCCCTGGCCGCGCTGCTCGATCCGATCTTCATGCTGCCCCTGGGTACCAGCGCCGTCACCCTGGGCTTCGGTTACATCATCGCCCTGGATCGGCCGCCGCTGAACCTGCGCGCCAGTGTGGCCATCCTGCCCATTGCCCACACGCTCATTGCCTTTCCCTTTGTCTTGCGCGCGGCCCTGCCGGTGCTGCGCGGCCTGAATCCGCGGCTGCGCGAGGCCGCGGCCCTGCTCGGCGCCTCTCCCGTGCGCGTGTGGCGTCATATCGATCTGCCCATCCTGGCCCGCGCCCTTGTGGTCGGCGTCATCTTCGCCTTCACCATCAGCATGGGCGAATTCGGCGCCAGCCTGCTGATCAGTCGCCCCCAATTCCCCACCCTGCCCGTGGCCATCTACCGGTTTCTCGGCCAGCCTGGCCTGGCCAATTACGGTCAGGCCCTCGCCCTCAGCGTCCTGCTCATGATCACCACCGCGGTCGGCTTCCTCGGCATCGAAAACCTGCGTTACGGCGATATCGGCGAGTTTTGAATAATAATTAACAATTAACAATTAACAATTAACAATTAATGCCTCCCCCCTTTCTCTCCGCTCTGGATATTCACAAGGCTTTTGGGCCGATGGCGGTGTTGCGCGGCATCGATCTGCATGTGGCCGCGGGCGAGACGGTGTGCCTGCTCGGCCCCTCCGGCTGCGGCAAGACCACCTTGCTGCGCATCATCGCCGGGCTGGAGCGGCCTGACCGCGGTCAACTCTTCTGCGCCGGGGCCGAGATCACGCACACGCCCCCGCACCGCCGCGACTTTGGCCTGATGTTCCAGGAGTATGTGCTCTTCCCGCACATGACCGTGGCGGCCAACATCGCCTTCGGCCTGGAGATGCACGGCTGGGACGCGCCGCGGCGGGCGGCGCGGGTGCGCGATCTGCTGGAAATGACCGATCTGGCCGGATTCGAAGCGCGGCGGGTGTATGAACTGAGCGGGGGACAGCAGCAGCGCGTGGCATTGGCCCGCAGCCTGGCCCCGCAGCCCCGGCTGCTGATGCTGGATGAGCCGCTCGGCTCCCTCGACCGCGTGCTGCGCGACCAGTTGCTCACCGACCTGCGGCAGTGGCTGCAACACCTGGGGCAGACCGCGCTCTACGTCACGCACGACCAGCAGGAGGCCTTTGCCATCGCCGACCGCGTGGCCCTGATGAACGCAGGCCAGGTGGAGCAGGAAGCGACGCCGGTGGCCCTGTATCGCCGCCCCGCCACCCCTTTTGCCGCCCGTTTTCTCGGCTTCAAGAACCTGCTGCCCGCCAGAGTTGCAGCAGCCGCCCCGCTGACGCTGCACACCGAGATAGCCGAACTGCAACCGCAGGATCAGACGCTTCCGCGCCCGCAGGCCGTGGATGTCATGGCTCTGATCCGCCCGGAGGCGGCGCGGCCCGCGTCCGATGCGGCGCCGGCAACCAACCGCCTGCGCCTGCCCGTGCAGTTCTGCTCCTTTCGCGGCAGTCATTGGCTGGTGCGCCTGGCCGCGCCCACGGCCGACCTGGCGTTCGAGATCCCCGGCCCTCTCCCGCCCCTCGCCCCCGGCGACTTCCTCACCCTCGATATCGATCCTGCCGGCATCGTTGTGTTATGATCCGGCGCCCCGCCTCACCAAGCATGAACGATGAACCATGAACGACCGTGACCGCATCCGCCTCACCAGCCTCGCTTCCTGCGCGGGCTGAGCGAGCAAACTGGCCGCCGAGGCCTTGACGCAGGTGCTGCGTCCTCTCAAAGACACCCTGGCCGGGCAGGTTTACGCCGATCTGCTCGTGGGATTGGACGCGGCCGACGACGCCGCGGTCTATCGCATCGACGAGAGGCTGGCGCTGGTCGTCACCCTCGATTTCTTCACCCCCATCGTGGATGATCCCTACGCGTATGGGGCCATTGCCGCGGCCAACAGCCTCAGCGACCTCTATGCCATGGGCGCCACGCCGATCCTGGCCCTGAATGTGGCGGCGCTGCCCAAAACCCTGCCCCTCGACATCTCCGCCGAGATCATCCGCGGGGGCGCGGAAAAGGCGCGGGAGGCGGGCATTCCCGTGGCCGGCGGCCACACCGTGCAGGATGCGGAGCCGAAATTCGGGTTGGTGGCGCTGGGGATGATCGATCCGGCGCATCTGACGCGCAAAGGCGGGGCCGCGGCCGGCGATATCCTGCTGCTGAGCAAGCCGTTGGGCGCGGGCGTTGTCACCACGGCGCTGATGCGCGATCAGGCCACCGCGGCGGAGATCGCCGCGGCCACAGCCAGCATGATGCGCCTGAACCGGGAGGCCGCGGCCCTGGCCCGCGAGTTCGCGGCCACGGCCGTGACCGATATCACCGGCTTCAGTCTGCTGGGCCACGCCTGGGAGATGGCCGAGCAGGGCGGCGTGGGCCTGCGTTTTGCCTATCACAGCCTGCCCTGGCTGCCGGGGGCAGAGCGGCTGGGCGCGGCCTGGGTTTATCCGGGCGGCGCGCATGATAACCGCGCCTTTTTCGGCCCGCACGTGCGCTTCGACCCTGCCCTGGCGGAATGGCAGCAGGTGCTTTGCTTCAGCCCCGAGACCTCCGGCGGCCTGTTGATGGCGCTGCCCCCGGCCCGCGCTCAGGCGGCGCTGGCCGCGGCCCAGGCCCGCGGGATCGATCTCTGGCGTGTGGGCGAGGTGACGGCGGGGCCGGGGATGGAGGTGACGGCATCTCTGCCGACGGTGGAGGATAGAGGATAGACGATGGACGATGGCGTGATTTTGATTTCGTCTCAAGGACGCTACCGGGCACTGGCCGCGCGGGCCAGCGCCGGCGCCAGATAGTCGCGGGCCACCACCTCCCAGCTCATGCGCGCGCCCACTTGCTGGCCCAGGTCGAGCAGGGTCTGCGCTTCGGCGGCGGTCAGGGGCAGGCGGGCGGCGAGGGTCTCGGCCACGCCGCGGCTGTTGTGCAGTTCGATCATATCGCGGCCATAGGTATCGATCCTGAGCGCGTCCCAGGGGGTGTGGAAGCGCCAGTTGGGGGGCGTCGTGACATAATCGGCGACGATCAGGTTGGGAAAGGCGGCGAGATCGGCGCTGGCCCGGCTGGCAAAGCCCACGCAGCCGCAGATGTTGGAGGGCACGCACAGCGCCCCAAAGCTCAGCGGCTCCACCTGGGCGATGCCAAAGGGTTCGTAGATGCTCTGGCCGAATTCCACATCTGTCCCCTGGCGCAGGTGCATGAAGGTCATCTGCGCGGGCATGCGGCGGCCGCAGCGTTCCTGGCTCCAGCCGAATTGGTTGATCAGCACGGCTTTGATGGCGCGGCTGTGGCGGTTGAAAGGCTCCAGGGCCTGGAAGAAGAAGCTCACCTCCTGGCCCAGCAGGTCGCCGTTATCGGCGCGGTGCCCCACCGGCCAGCCATACTGCGCCTCCCAGGCGTGCACCTGGCCGGCGGTGCGCCCGGTCGGCTCCGAACTGGAGAGGATGAAGAGGACGCCGCTCTTGCCGGCGCGGGCAAAGATGCGATCCAGGTGTTCGAGCACGCGCAGATCGCGCCACATGCCTTTGCTGGCGACGAAGCGGGTGACATGGCTGAAGATGAAGTCGGGCGTGAAGCCGAGCAGGGTGTGGGCGTAGGTTTGCAACAGGGTTTTGGCCTGCGTCTTGGCCGCCAGGGTCAGGGGCTGGCTGGGCACGCCGTTGTAGACCAGATCGATCGGTTTGTGGGTGAAATAGCCGCCGAGGAAGCGCAGTTCTTCCACCACCAGGTCGCCCACGGCCAGGATGCCATCGCAGGCGGCGGCGCGCTGGATCAGGGCGTGCTTGAAATAGAAGCTGTGGTCGCCGAAGAGGGCGTCGAGGGTGTGGCCCTGTTGCCGGGCCAGGCCGAGGGCGTTGTAGAAGCGGGTGTCGTGGCCGGGGTGTTCTTCCACCAGCAGGCGGGCGGTGGCGACTTCGTGGGCGTAGAACAGGGTGCGCCACTGGCCGGGGTCTTTCATCAGCGCGGCCAGGGCCAGGGGCAGGCCCATCCATTCGTGGGCGAGGAGGAGATGCGGCCCCTCTGCGCCGGCGGCGAGGTGGTAGAGGGCGGCGTACGCGGGTTCGGCCAGGTGCACGAAGTCGCGGAACTCGGCGTCGAAGGCGTAACGGGCGAAGTCGAGCCCATAAGTGGCCCAGAGGAAGTATTTGAACTGGCTGACCGCGCTCTGGTTGATGTGGGCCACGTCCACCAGCAGGATTTCGTGCTCGACGCCGTGGAAGGGGCGGCGGCCATAGTACAGAGCCACGTCGTAGGTCTGCTCGATGGCGTGGAAGTGGGCGCTGAGCGGGGGATCGAGGGTGTCGATGCCCAATCCGGCGGCGTAGCGCAGTTTCAGGCCATTTTTGGGATCGAATAGCCGCTCCATTTCAGCGGGGTTGCGGCTGTTGAAGGGGCCGACGACGATGCTGCGGGCGATGGCCTCGGCATAGGCGCGGGCGCCGAGCAGGCCATCGAGCACCGCGCCGATGCCGCCGACTTTGACGCCGGCTTCGTGGGTGACGTGGACAAGGAGTGGGATGGGCATGGGGCAGTATTCAGTGGTCAGTATTCAGTGGTCAGTATTCAGTGGTCAGGGGTCAGGGGGGGTTATTCGCGGCGGTAGGGCTGGAGATAGGCGCCGGGGTAGTTGGCGTTGCGCCCGGCCAGGGCCAGGGCCAGGATGGTGACCAGATAGGGCAGGGCCAGGAAGAGTTCGTAGGGCAGATCGAAGCCCAGGGTCTGCAAACGCAGTTGCAGGGCAAACACGGCGCCGAACAGCAGCGCGCCGGCCGCGGCGCGGGCCGGGTCCCAGCGGGCAAAGATCACCAGGGCAATGCACACCCAGCCGCGGCCGGCGATGATGCCGGGCGAAAACGCGCCCAACTGCGCCAGCGACAAAAACGCCCCGCCCACCGCCATCAGGCCGCCGCCGATGATCAGGGCAGCGTAACGCAGGCGGAACACGTTCACGCCCGCTGCGTCTGCGGCTTCGGGGTTTTCGCCCACCGCGCGTAGCGCCAGCCCGAAGCTGGTGCGATAGAGCAGCCACGCGGCCAGGGGCAGCAATACCAAAAAGGCGATGTAGGTCAGCAGGTATTGTTTGAACAGGGGGCCGAGGATCGGTGTTTCGCCGAACGGGGTAAGCTGCGTGAAAGGATCGACCGAGGGCAGCACCGAGCGTTCGCCGAACACCAGCCGGAATCCGAACAGCGACAGCGCTATGGCCAGCAGGGTGACGCCCAGCCCCGAGACATGCTGGTTGACGCCCAATGTGACCGTCAGCACGCCCATGAGCAGGGCCATGATCACGCCGGAGAGGATGGCGGCCAGCAAGCCCAGCCACAAATAAGCGGCGATGCCGGCTTCGTGGCTTTTGGCGGCCACGGCAAAGCCGACGAACGCGCCCAGGAACAGGGTGCCCTCGATGCCGAGGTTGAGGATGCCCGCCCGCTCGGTGAACACCTCGCCGATCGTAGCATAGACCAGCGGCGTGGCCACGCGCAGGGTGGCGGCGATCAGGCTGACCAGGAAGATGATGAGGGGTGTGTCTTGCATTTGGTATTCAGTGGTCAGTGGTCAGTATTCAGTATTCAGTGGTCAGTATTCAGTATTCAGTATTCAGTATTCAGTGGTCAGTATTCAGTATTCAGTATTTGGTATTTGGTATTGTGGGGATGAAAACCCTAAAGGTTTCTAAAATCGTAACAGTTCACCTTATTCTGTCATTGCGAGCGCAGCGAAGCAATCTCCAAGGTGGCTCGTCAATTCTGTGGATGTCAATCAGCGTTGGGGATTGCTTCGGGGCTATCGCCCCTCGCAATGACAAAATAAG